>Ga0116109_1000008_pt1 | contig 68092 bp, 64 predicted proteins | sample June2015DPH_8_10_2_FD_89718 | JGI IMG/M metagenome (GOLD analysis project Ga0116109, IMG submission 89718) | Peatland microbial communities from SPRUCE experiment site at the Marcell Experimental Forest, Minnesota, USA - June2015DPH_8_10 | ecosystem: Environmental > Terrestrial > Soil > Wetlands... | reverse complement strand
CGAGCGATCCCCAGCTCGCGACCTGTCTCGGCATGCTGCCCGAGCTCGACGCCTCGTTGATCTACGACGTTGCCGTTGTCGGCGCTGGCCCAGCCGGACTCGCTACCGCCGTTTATGCCGCCTCGGAAGGCCTCTCGGTGATCGTGCTCGACAGCCGCGCGCCGGGTGGCCAGGCAGGTGCCAGTTCGCGCATCGAAAACTATCTGGGCTTTCCGACCGGCATCAGCGGCCAGGCGCTGGCCGGCCGCGCGTTTGTGCAAGCGCAGAAGTTCGGCGCGCACGTCGCGATTCCGGTCAAGGTCAAAGCCTTGCATTGCGCGGAGTCGCCGCATCGGCTCGAGCTCAAGTGCGGTGGTAGCGTGAAAGCGCACACCGTCGTGATTGCGAGCGGCGCGGTGTACCGCCGGCCCGCTATCGAAGGGCTCGAGCGTTTTGATGGACGGGGCGTCTACTACTGGGCCTCGCCTGTCGAAGCCAAGCTGTGCAAGCGCGAGGAAATCGTGCTGGTGGGCGGCGGCAATTCCGCTGGCCAGGCGATCGTCTATCTCGCCACGCACGCCGCGAAGGTGCACGTGCTGATCCGCCGCAGCGGCTTCGAAGCGACCATGTCGCGCTATCTGATCGACCGGATCCGCTCGCTGCCGAATGTGTTCGTCCATCCGCATACGGAAATCGGGCAACTCGAAGCGGACGAGACCGGCCTCGCATCGGTCGTATTGAAGCAACCGTTTGCGGACGGCACGGATCGTTTCGACACGCGTCATCTGTTCCTCTTCACCGGCGCCGATCCCAACACCGATTGGCTGCAAACCTGCGGTGTGCAGCTCGATCCGAAGGGCTTCGTGCTAACCGGTGCGAAAGGCCTGAACTCCACCTGCGATCTGGGCACCACGGTTGACGGCGTGTTCGCGATCGGCGATGCGCGCGCCGGCTCGACCAAGCGGGTGGCGGCAGCGGTCGGCGAAGGGGCAGCGGTGGTGTCGCAGATCCATCAGATGCTAGCCTTGGTGGAGGGCGAGGCGGTCGCGCTCGGTGCATGACGCATTCGCGCTAAAGTAGCGGTTGTCCGGCCGGGCGACGCATCATCGGCCCGCCCCACACCGCCACTTCGTCAGCGCGCCAGTGCGCCGCTCCATCCACTCAGCGATCGACCGCGTGAAGACTCTCCCGTTATCCGCCGCCCGCACTCTCCATCTGGCCGCGCAGGGTTTGTTGACCCCACCGCGCCGCAAAGCGACCAAAGCCGACGTACTCGACGCGATTCGCCGCATGGCGCAGTTGCAGATCGACACGATTCACGTCGTCGCACGCAGCCCTTACCTCGTTCTGTTCAGCCGCCTCGGCGCCTACACGCCGCAGTGGCTCGACGAGCATCTCGCCGAAGGCAAGCTGTTCGAGTATTGGTCCCACGAGGCCTGCTTCGTGCCGATCGAGGATTACGGCCTGCTGCGCCACCGTATGCTGGACCCAAGCGGCATGGGCTGGAAATACGCGGCTGAATGGCACAAGAAATACCGCAAGGAGATCGCGCGCCTGCTCGAGCATATCCGCGCGGCCGGACCGGTCCGCTCGGCGGACTTCGCTCGTGAGGCGGGCAAGAGTAACGGCTGGTGGGACTGGAAGCCGGAGAAGCGCCATCTAGAAGTGCTGTTCGCGATCGGTCAATTGATGGTGGCCGAGCGGCGCAACTTCCACCGTGTCTACGATCTGACCGAACGGGTCCTGCCGGGCTGGAACGACACGCGCGATCTGCAACCGGCAGCGGCCGTCGCGCAGGAAGTGCTGCGACGTAGTTGCCGCGCCTTAGGCGTGGCGCGCGCCGATTGGGTCGCCGATTACTACCGGTTGCCGCGCCGGCCGTATGTCGATGCGCTGCACGCACTGGCCGACGAAGGCGAGTTGATCCCGGTTCGCGTCGACGGCTGGAAGCAGGACACCTTCGTGCATCACGAGTTCGCGCCGCTGATCGACGAGGCAGCCAACGGCAAACTGGCCTCGACAGTCACGACCTTACTGTCGCCGTTCGACCCGGTCGTGTGGGACCGCAAGCGCGCTGCCGCGCTGTTCGACTTCGACTATGCGATCGAATGCTATACGCCCGCGGCCAAACGCAAGTACGGCTATTTCGTGCTGCCGATCCTGAGCCGCGGCAAGCTGGTGGGCCGCGCCGATGCCAAGGCGCACCGGACGAGCGGCATCTTCGAACTGAAGGCGGTCCATCTGGAACCGGGGGTGCGAATCAGCGGCCGTCTCGCCGCGGACCTGCAGCGCGCGTTCCAGCGTTGTGCGGACTGGCATAGCACGCCGACCGTGCAGATCACGTCGGCGCCGGAGGCTTTGCTGAAAGCATTAGCCGCGCAAGAAAGCGTGGAAGCCTGAATCTCCAGACCAATTTCAATGTTCGAGCTTGACCCGTAATTCGCGGGCCGTTTCCAGCAAGCCTTCGTATCCGGAACGGGCGTGCTCCGGCAGATCCGGGTCACCCACCAGCGTGCCGAGCGTCTCGATCAGGCTATACAACAGCCCTTTGGCCGCGCCCGATGCAATGCCACCGGAACTCACCAACTGGTCGACGTGGCTGATGGCTGCGTCGAGGTGTTCGAGATCAGGCTTTTCGCCCGCTTGCTGATTTTGCGAAACATCACGCGTCATGATGGAACATTTCTCCATTGTCGATCGGAGTTAGCGCTTCAGCGCTGACTCCGATCCCACGCAAGGTGGTTGCGCTGTAGCGGCGGTGAACGAATCTCTAATGTTGTTATATACCGATCGCGATCGGTCGTCCATTCGTCCGTTCGTCCGTTCGTCCGTTCGACGCATTCGAACCCGCTAAGGTGTAGGCGTCCAACGATACATCAGGATCTTGGCACGCGCATCGTCCTCCACCAGCACGTCGTATTCGCCATTGTCACGCTCTACCGCGCTGATGCCGAGGTACACATCGACCCAGCCACTCGTGTTACCGACACTCGCGCCGGGCGTCATGTAGCCGACTGCCTGACCCGTGCGCGCATCGTACACATCGATCTTCTGCGTAAACAACTCGGCAACGAAGATATAGTTGCCCGCCACCGCTACGCCCACCGTAGTCACCTGCGGATCGCTTTGCAGATTCCACGGCAGTGCAATCGTGTAGGTCAACGACGGATTTCCGCTACTCCAGTTGTCATAGCGCGCGAGCAGCGGTCCGGCTTCTTTCCAGAGCGTTGAGTTCCATGGGTTCGCGGTCGTAAAGCCGGTCACATACATGGTATCGGTCTGCGCCACATAGACGATGCGGCCGAGCCGGATGAACTGCGGCGGCATCGCAAACCATTTTGCTCCTGTGTACTGGTAGATCGGACTACCGTACGGGTCCAGCCCCTGCAGCGGCATCTCGCGGATACCGCTCAAGGGGGTCGCGAGCCAGACGTTGCTGGCGCTGTCCACCCACCAGAAACCATCGCCGACCGTGCTGCCGGTGGAAGGATTGCTCGTGATCTCGTTCGCGTCGACCACGCCGTCGCCATTGCTGTCGCGCCACATCCACTCGCCATAGGTCGGCTGTCCAGCCGGCCAGCTGCCTGGGATCGGATTCTCGGCCAGCAAGCCAGAGGGAGTCGCGACCTCGCCTTGGGCGGTGTCGAAGCGATACACGCTCAAGTAGTGCGAGTACGGGTCAAGCGTGTACAGATACAGCTGGCCGTTGATCCGCCGCACCATCGGCTCACCGCGCACGCCGCGAGTCAGATAGAACGAGGGGTCGTTCGGGTAAGCGAAGCGGTTCAGCGTAAAGCCCGCGTACGACCATTCTTTTCCGGTGGGTTGGCTGTAGTCGAGCGAGAAGCGCTTCGAGCCGCTGTACACGCTAGAGGGGTTAGCCGGGTCGAAGTCGCCGCTGTCGACAAAGGTCAGCCCGTACAAACGCCAGTTCAGTTCCTGCGAAGCGAACCCATAGCTCTCGAGCACCGCTCCCTCGCCGACCGTCGCCGAGCCGATTGGCCTCGGCCCCTCGTTGTTCTGCCCCACATACAGATTGCCGCTCTGATCGAAGCCGATGCCAGTGATGCCGTTAAAGCGCCGGTTCCCAGGCGTGCCTTCGACCGTATGGAAGACACCGTCGCGCGTGCCGAGCGCCGTGCCGAGTTGCGTCTGGCCGCCGGTAATCTTGTCGAATACAAGGATCTGCTGCGAGGGGCCATTGTCCGCCACGAGAATCTGCCCTGACGGAGCAATGGCAATGGCGGTGGGTATCGTGCCGGCCGGCAGCGGCAGGGTCCCCGCCAGCGGTGCGCCGGTGTTCGAACAATGCACGACGCTCGCCCCGCTCGGCGAATCGAAACCGCTGATGACCCAAAGCGTCGAGTCGGTGTCGATGACGATACGGCCCGGCGCCGGCACGCTCCATGAGCGCACCTGCCGCATGGTTTGTGCGTCGAGCACGACGATGCGGTTACCGTAGGTATCGGCCACGTACACTTCGCTGTCGGTGGCAGCGAGTCCGCGAACGCCGGCGTCGATGCCAGTCGTCACCGCCTGAACGCGCAGAAAACTATCCTTGGTTGCGTTAGCGCTATTGCCGATGCCGTACGCAAACGGCGCCCCGAGCGCAATGTTCGATAGCAGACGTCGTGTGATACCGAACCACGTCTGGTTCTCCGGCGGATAGTCCGCGCCCACCAGCGCGTTGCTCTCGTTGCCGATCGACATGGCGGCATATAGATAAGTGCTGTTGCTGGCGACCGCGTCGCCGCCGGCCGCACCCCAGCCGTGCGTATTTCCCGCTACGGCGAGTTTGTTACCGTTCTGATAGGACGCGATTTCACTACCGCTTTCATCCCATGGTGAATCGGTATAGACCGTGCCATTAGGCGCGACATTGATGGATTGAATATCCTGCTGCATCCATTTACCGTCGCCAAATCCGAAGCTATTGCCAATCCAGGATGTGGTGTAAGTCAGTTGCGACTGAGCAATCGCAGCGCAGGACCAGATGCTCTGCCAAGCGAGCAAGGCCACGCCAAAGCGGGAGGAGAGTTTCACGATCGTATCCTTGCGAGGAACACAGCGATTTGTTCTCGCATAGTTTGCGTTAACATTAATCGATAAAAATTCCCTCGATAAATTAATAAAAATTCGTAATTCACTGTTCGTCATTCGAATTGAAAAATAACGGATTATTTTGCCGACATAACTTTTCAAATATTACGTATTGGGCAAAGTTTTCCGCGCGGAAGCCTCCCGAAAAATCTCACCTTAAACGCCTGCCGGTGCGCAAGGTCTCATGCAGACCCTCACCGCCAGGCGGCAGCTCATCGCCCTGACACCTGCACGCCGCACGGCGAACGCGCCGCTCACTTGCCCGCAAACACCGTCGGCCGCCGCGCCGCAAACGCTGCCAACCCTTCGCTGAAATCCGCGCTTTCGCACGCCTGCCGACGCAGCTCCGCAATCTGTTCCATCGCTTGAACAGGCATGGGTTGCAAGTCTTCGAGGATGCGCAGTTGTTCCTTCACGGCCTGGATCGCCAGCGGCGCCTTGCCGGCAATGCCACGTGCGAGTTCGAGTGCAGTGGCTTCCAGCTTGTCGCTGTCGACCAGCCGATTGATCACGCCGAAGCGTTCGGCGCGTTGCGCATCCAGCGGTTGGGCGCAGAAGAACATTTCCTTCAGCACATGGATCGGCAAGTTGTTGAAGAAACGCAGCAGGCCACTCGTCGTGTACGGCAAGCCGATATTCGCCGGCGTCATCGCAAAGCGCGCACTGCCGTCTGCAACCACCAGGTCGCAGCTCATCGCCAGATCGACTGCACCGCCCCAAGCGGAGCCCGAGACCATCGCGATGACCACGCCTGGATAGGCTCGCACGCGGCGCAGTGCCTGTTCGAGCGGCTTGCCGTAGGCGATCGGATCGCGGTCGTGCTCGAGTTCACCGAGATCGTGGCCCGCGCTCCAGACGTCCTGTCCCACGCCGCTGCCCAGTATGACGACCGGGATGCGCTGCGCCGCGAGCGCTGCGAGACGTGCGTCGAGTGCGAGGAGCAGTTCGGCACTGAGCGCATTTCGCCGTGTAGGATTACTGAACGTCAACTGAGCGATCCGTTCGTCGACAATACTCACGGTCACCGTAGCCGGTGATATTTGCGTACTGTTCATCGCGTCACTCCAGCAGCGGGTTCCGAGTCCTTAATCCGCGCATTGTATTCGTCCGGCCGGTCCTGCTGATGCACAGCCTTCGTGGCAAGCAGCGCCTCGATCGCAGCAGCATCGAAACCCGCCTCGCGCAATACATCCACGGTATGTTGGCCCAGGCCCGGCGGCGCATGCCGGCTGACGTGCGGCGACATTTCGCCCGCCGCCGCCGAACTCGACACGGGCGTCACCACCTGGCGCAGCGGACCAAGCGTCGGATGCTCCAGCGTCTCGACCAACTGGCAGTGCCGTACCTGAGGATCGTCGAACACCTCGTCAAGCGTATTGATCGGGCCGGCGGGCAGCCCTACGCCGATGAAGAATTCAGTCCACTCGCGTTTGCTGCGCGTCTTCAGGCGAGTCTCGAGCACGGCCTTCAATTCGTCGCGATGCGCCACGCGCGCTTCGTTGGTCGCAAAGCGCGGATCATCCGGCAGCGCGGGCAGATCAAGCAACTGGCACAACCGCACCCACATATCGGAGGTGATCGGCGCCAGATTGAGCGGGCCATCCGCGGTCTCGAACACGCCGTAAGGCGCAATCACCGCATGCGCGTTGCCGGTGCGGCGCGGCACGTCGCCGAGACTCAGGTAGCGTTGGCCATGCACACTCAACAAGCCGACCAGACTGGCCAGCAACGACGTGCTGACATGCTGGCCGCGGCCGGTCCGCTCGCGCTCCAGCAGGGCCGAGAGAATCGCCATGGCAAGCCACATGCCCGAACTCAGATCGCCGATTGCGGTACCGGTCCGCGTGGGGTCGCCCTCGGCAAAGCCAGTCAGGCTCATCAGCCCCGAATAGCCCTGCGCGATCTGGTCGAAGCCCGGCCAGCCGCTCATCGGACCATCCGCGCCGAACGCGTTGATGCTGCCCATCACGAGCCGCGGATTGCGCGCGCTGAGCACATCGTAGCCGAGTCCCATGCTGTCGATGGTGCCGGGTTTGAAGTTCTCGATCACCACGTCCGCGCCGTCGATGAGGCGTTGGATCACAGCGAGACCCTCCGGCGTGCGGAAATCGATGCACACGCCGCGCTTGTTGCGGTTGCAGGACAGATAGTAGGTGCTCACGCCACGGTCGAACGGCCCCCATGCCCGGCTCATATCGCCGTGCGGACCGGGTTCGACCTTGATCACATCCGCGCCGAGATCGGCCAGCACCATCGAGCAGAACGGCCCCGACAACGCGCGGCTCAGTTCGACGACCTTGATTCCTTGTAACGCTTTCATTCAGTTCTCCAGCGGATTGATGGCAGGTGCGAATCGCACACATAGCGCACGTGGTGCGCGTGCAGAGCCGCGCTATTCCGGCAACGTCAGATGACGGGTCTCCATGGCGAAGGGCAGGATCATCATTCCGAGCACAAAGGCAGCAGCCGTCCATGCGACCGGCAAGCCCAGCGAGCCTTGCCGATGAATCGCGGCGGCCAGCAGGAAGTTGACGCCGGCGCCGAGCAGTCGGCCAACCGATGCGTTGAAGGCGAAGGCAGTTGCACGGATCCGGGTCGGATATTGCTCGGGCAGCCACAGCGAAAAGATCGCGAAGTTGCCGCCAAAGAAGCCAAGGAACAGCAACGACACCATGAACAGGTTGAGGCCATTGGGCAGATAGAAGACCCAGCCAAAAGCGAACACGATCGATACCGCCATACCGGCGAAGTACACGCCGAGCGCCCCGCGGCGTCCCAGCCGTTCGGCAAGCCACGGCGCGACCAGACAGCCGAGGATCGTCGCAAACGACAGCACCGCCGCACCGATCGACGCCAGATGCACGCTGCCGACACGATCGATGCCAACGCGCGCCGCCAGCGTCACAACCGCGCTCGCTTCGTAGACCGACCCCGCCCACAGCCCGATGACCGCGACGCCCACGAGACTCGCGCTCGTCAAGGTGCGGCGCCGGTACATCGGAGCGAAAATCTCCAGCAGCGGACGGCGGGCCGCCATTGCGGTTGCGTTCGCCGCGCTGAGGCCAAGCGAGGACTTGCGCCATTGACCCGGCTCCTTCACCTTCATCACCGTGAAGATCGCCAGCAGCGCCGGCGCCAGACCGCACAGAAACATCGCGCGCCAGCCGTACGACGCGCCGACCGTGTAGTTCAGCAACGCGGCGAGAAAGAAGCCGAGGTAATAACCCGTCTGCAGATAGCCCGCGCCCATCTTGCGGCGATCCTCAGGCCAGCTTTCGGCCACGTAGGTGCCGGCCAGCGCCCATTCGCCACCCACGCCGATCCCGGCGATCAGCCGGAACGCCGCCAGTTCCCAGACGTTATGGGCCAACGCGGCTGCACCCGTGAAGACCGAGTAAATCAGAATGCTCGCGGCCAGCGTCTTGACCCGGCCGAAGCGATCCGCCAGCGGCCCCCATATGAACGATAGTCCCCAGCCGACCAGAAACAGTGCGAACAGGATCGAGCCGTACATGCCGAGGTTGCCGGGGGTCGCCGCAATACCCGAGGCGGGCAACAACTCGGTAAGCGCCGGGATCAGCACGAGCGCGTAGATCACCGAATCCACACCGTCCAGAACCCATCCCGAGTAGACCGCCCAGAAGCCGCCGATCTGCTCGCGGGTGAGAGGTGTGCGCTGGGGCTTCACACCCTGCGCCGATGCAGCAATCGCTTTGAACATCCGTGTCTCCTGGCCGGCCGTCGCCAGCCGTTTTGAAGCGGAGCCCAGCGAGTTAGCCAAGACTCACTTCGGTTTCTTGTGGAGCCAGTATAAGAACGGGCTCAATCGTCGAAAAATATGATATTTATCTTGATCGATCGGATTTACTTATGGGATGAAGGAACCGAGGAAAGGTGTATGGATCTCCGGCAACTAAGGTACTTCGTCAAGGTGGTGGAATGCGGCAACGTCACCCGCGCGAGCGAAGCGCTGCATATCGCTCAGCCGGCGATCAGCCAGCAGATGCGCAATCTCGAAACCGATCTGGAGATGCAACTGCTGGAGCGCAGCGTGCATGGCGTCGCGCCCACGGCCGCCGGGCAGACGCTGTACCGCCACGCCCTCGAATTGCTGCGGCAAGCCGACGGCACGCGCGAACTGCTGCGCCAGGACGCCGAACTGCCGCAGGGCAAGGTGTCGGTCGGGATGCCGTCGAGCACAGCGCGGGTGCTGGCGATTCCGCTCGCGCGGACCATCCGCGACCGCTATCCCGGCATCGCGCTGGAGTTGATCGAGGCGCCGAGCGCGGATCTCGGCGGCCTTATCGGCGGCGGCAGGGTGGAACTGGCGGTGGTGGTGGATGCAGTCGAGACACGCGGCATCGTCGCGCAGCGGCTCTTCAGCGAGGCGCTTTATCTGATTGCGTGGCCGGAATTTCCCATGCCGGACGAGCCCGTGTCGCTCGCCGAACTGGCGCGCATGCCGCTGATCCTGCCGAGCGCGCCGAACACGATTCGCAGCCGTGTCGACTGGGCGCTACGGGAAGCCGGCCTGCCGTGCGAGATCCTGTTCGAGGCTAGCTCCACCTCGCTGTTGTTCGCGGCCGTGATGGCGAAGCTAGGGGTGACGATCCTGCCGTGGAGCGCGGCGCACATCGAACTCGACGAGCACAAGTTGAAGCTGGCCAAAGTCGATCACCGGTTGTTCTCGCGCACCCTGTCGCTGTGCTGGCATGACACAGCGTTGCTGAGCAACGCCGTGCAGAAAGTGCGGGCCACCATGCTCGAACTGTTCGCCGAGTTGGGACGGTGGCCGCAATGGGCGGCGGCGGATTAGGCGATCAGGCTGTCGCGCGCCGCGCGAAAAGGCGCCGCGTCAGGTCGAACGCCACCAGATTGCCGGCCACCACCAGCACGAGGCCGACGACCGCCAGTGCAGTCCAGTGATAGCCCTCGAAGACCGTCGATACCGCCAGCGCCACAATCGGAAACAGCACGGTGCAGTAAGCGGCGCGCTCAGGCCCCATCCGTCCGACCAGCATCAGATAGGCCGTAAACCCAACCACCGAACCGAACACCGCCAGATAGGCGAGTGCGCCGAGATACCGCGCATCGGGTTCGACCGCGAACGACAGGCCGGCCAACGCGCTGCCCACCGTCAGGATGCTGGCGCCAATCAGCATGGCCCAGCTATTGGTGACGAGTGGATGCAGACCCATCGACTGCATGCGGCTCGACAGCAAGCTGCCGGTGGAAAAACACAAGGTGCCGAGAAACGCAATGCCGAGGCCCAGCCAGGCGGTACGGTCGCCGAGGTGTCCGGCCATTTGCGGCACGAACAGGCACAGGATGCCGAGCAGACCCAGCAGTGCGCCGACGATGACCGTGGGTTGCAACGGGCGCCCCATGAACAGCCGGCCATTGATCGAATTCAGAAGCGGCGCGATCGAGAAAATCACTGCGACGAGGCCGCTCGGCACGATCTGCTCGGCGTAGTAGAAACACAGAAAATTGCAGCAGAACAGCGCCAGCCCCTGCGCCAGCAGATACCGCCATGCGGCGCGCGGCGGCCAGATCGGCCGACGCATGATGCGCAGCAGTGCGAACAGGATGAGCGCGGCGAGCCCGAAGCGCCAGGCGATCGACACCGGCGGCGGCACCACGCCGAGTTGCCATTTGATGGCGATCCAGGTAGTACCCCAGATCAGGACAGTTAAAGCGTAGAGAAACAGATTCATGGCAAGGCTTGCGGGAAAGAAATTCGGGGATTCGACCACCCGACTGTGCCCCCGCGAACCGCCCGTCACTTGTCCAGGATTGCGCACTTCTTTGCCGGCGCGAGCGGGGACGGCGCCGCACGCTCTATACTGCCAGCCATATCATCCGCCACTTTCCAGCCGTGAACACCAGTCTGCCCAGCACCGTGATTGACCCCACTGGGACGCCATTTGGCCTCCATTCGGTGTGTCACACGCTGCGCGACGCCAATGCAACGCTGCAGCGCTTCGCGTGGCTCGGCGACCAGTTGGCGGTAGCCGAGTGGACCCGCGAGACGGAGGAGGCCGAAACCGTCTACGACAACCCGGGCCACCACACGCTGTCGTGCTACATCGATGGCGGCTATCGCACCGAGCGTCAGAAAATGCCAGGGCTGTATGGCGCGCCGACACGGCTGTGCGCGCTGCCCGGCGACCACGAATCGCGCTGGTGGGTGCGCGGCCAGATGCACTTCATGCACCTATACTTTTTGCCGGAGCACTTCACGCAGCGCGCCGTACGGGAGCTGGACCGGGAACCGCGCGAAGTGACGTTGGCTGACCGCACCTATTTCGAAGACGCCCGCATTGCCACGCTGTGCCGGTCGCTGACCGATGAAAGCTGGGACGACGCCGACGGCCTGTTGCGGACCAACGAAACGGCCCACGAAGTCCTGAGCCTGCTACTGCGCTCGCAAGGCGTGAGCCGTATGGACGCCAGGCTGACGGGTGGGCTCTCGGTGGCGACACGCCGGCGCTTGCGCGACTACATCGACGAGCATTTGACCCAGCCGCTGACGCTCGGCAATCTTGCCGAGGTGGCCTGTCTGTCGGAGTACCACTTGGCGCGCATGTTCCGCACCTCGTTCGGCCTGCCGCCGGCCGCGTGGATTGCCCAGCAACGCATCGAGCGGGCGCGGATGCTGCTGCGCATCACCACACTGCCGCTCGCCCAGGTGGCGGCGCGCTGCGGTTATGCCAATCCGAGCCACTTCAGCCACCGCTTCCGCGAAGCGGTGGGCGTGGCGCCGATGCTCTACCGCCAGGCGTTGGGCGCGGCGGCGTAAGTTCGACTACTTCAAGGCCATCGCCAGTACACGGGCCACATGCACTGCGTCGACGCCCGCGCCATCGTGAATCTGATGCCGGCAACTGGTGCCGTCGGCCACCATCACCGTATCGGCGCCGATCTTGCGGACCGCGGGGAGCAACGACAGCTCCGCCATCGCCTGCGAGGTCTCGTAATGCTCGGCCTCGTAACCGAAACTGCCCGCCATCCCGCAGCAGGATGACTCGACGGTCGACACCTTCAGTTCCGGAATCCACTTCAGCACGGTTTGCACCGGCGTGAAGGCATCGAAGGCTTTTTGATGGCAATGGCCGTGCACCAGGGCATTTTCTGTCGGCAACGGTTTGAGCTCGAGCTTCAGACGTCCGGCCTTCTGCTCGCGCACCAGAAACTCTTCGAACAGGAACGCCGACTTCGAGAGCCGCTGCGCTTCTTCGCCGAACCCATAGTGGAGAAACTCGTCGCGCAACGACAGCAGACACGACGGTTCGAGTCCGACGATCGGCACACCCCGTTCGACAAACGGCCTGAACGTGTCCAGCATGCGCCGCGCTTCCTGTTTCGCTTCGTCCACCAGGCCTGCGGCAAGGAATGTACGGCCGCAACATACCGGCCGCTCGCCCGCACGTGTGTTGAAGTGCACTGTATAGCCGGCGGCCTCGAGCACTCGCTGCGCGGCCCGCGCATTCTCCGGTTCCATGTTGTTGTTGAACGTATCGACGAACAACAACACTTCCTTCACGACGCCATCGGCACTCGAGCGCGTCTTTGCCGAGGCGGTTGCTACAGCGCTCGCCAGGAACGACTTGGTAAAGCGCGGCAACGCACGTTGCGGCGCAAGACCTATCCTCCGCTTGAACCATGTGGACAGCACCGGCACGTTGTCGGCCAAAGCCATCAAGCCCGGCACCTTGCTCGCGAACGGCGCGTAGCGCGGCATGAACGCCACCAGCCGGTCACGCATGCTCAGGCCATCACGCTTGACGCGCGCCGCCCGTGCCTCGATCTTGAACTTCGCCATATCGACGCCGGTCGGGCAATCGCGCTTGCAGCCCTTGCACGACACGCATAGGTCGAGCGTGTCTTTCACATCATCGCTCGCCAGCCCTTCCTCACCGAGTTGCCCGGAAATCGCGAGGCGCAATGTATTGGCGCGGCCGCGTGTCACGTGCTGCTCGTCCTTCGTCACGCGGTAACTCGGGCACATCGTGCCGGCGTCGAACTTGCGACAATGGCCGTTGTTGTTGCACATCTCGACGGCCTTGGCAAGGCCGCCGGCCAGGTCGTTGCCGGTCCCCGGCAGCGTCTCCTTACCCGTGAGCGGATCACGTTCGACGTTCCATGCGGACCAGTCGAGCGCCGTCTCAACGGCACGCTCCCGATAGCCCGGCGCGAACCGGAAATTGCGCGCGTCGTCCATCTTCGGCGGGCGCACCATCTTGTCCGGATTGAAGCGATTGTCGGGATCGAAGAGCGCCTTGATCTCGCTGAATGCCTGGTTCAGGCGCGGCCCGTATTGCCACGCCACCCATTCGCCGCGGCACAGCCCGTCGCCGTGCTCGCCCGAATAAGCACCCTTGTACTCCTGCACGAGAGCCGCCGCTTCTTCAGCGATCGCGCGCATCTTGAGCGCGCCGTCGCGGCGCATGTCCAGAATCGGCCGCACGTGCAAAGTACCGACGCTCGCATGCGCATACCAGGTGCCTTCCGTACCGTGGCGGTGGAACACCTCGGTCAGCTTGCTCGTGTACTCGGCCAGGTGTTCGAGGGGCACCGCGCAGTCTTCAATGAAGGACACCGGCTTGCCATCGCCCTTCATGCTCATCATGATGTTCAGTCCAGCCTTGCGGACTTCCCACAACGATTTCTGCTCGTTAGCATCCGGCATCTGCACGACTGAATCGGGCAAGCCGAGGTCGGCCATCAACTCGGTCAGTTGCTTCAAACCGGCGAGTTGCGCGTCAGCGCTTTCGCCGGCGAATTCCACCAGCAGGATCGCTTCCGGACGGCCGACCAGCGCCTTCTCGATGACCGGGCGGAACGCCGGATTGCTGATGGCCAGATCGATCATCGTGCGGTCGACCAGTTCGACCGCCACAGGCTTGAGCTTGACGATGTGCTGCGTCAGGTCCATCGCCTGCCAGAAGGTCGGGAAGTTGACCACGCCGAGTGTCTTGTGCGCTGGCAACGGCGCGAGCTTCAGCGTCAACTGCCGGCTGAACGCCAGCGTGCCCTCCGAGCCGACGAGCAGATGCGCAAGGTTGGCGATGCCGTCGTCGGTGTAGGCACGCGGATTCTGACAATCGAACACGTCGATGTTGTAGCCGGCGACGCGCCGCAGCACCTTCGGCACGCGCGCGACAATCTCGTCACGTTCGCGCAACGCAATGCGCTTCACGCCTTCGAGGATCTCCTGTACGCGCGCCCCTTGCGGCGCTTCGCACAGCGACGCGAAGCGCGCCTCGCTGCCGTCGGCGAGGATTGCTTCGATGGCCTCGACGTTGTGCACCATGTTGCCGTATTCGATCGAGCGCGAGCCGCATGAATTGTTGCCGGCCATCCCGCCGATCGTGCATTGCGCCGCCGTCGAGACATCCACCGGAAACCACAGCCCATGGGGCTTGAGCCAGGCGTTCAGATGGTCCAGCACAACGCCCGGTTCGACCGTCACGGTCCGCGCTTCGGCATCGAACGCGACGATATTGTTCAGCCACTTACTGGTGTCGACCACCAGCGCCTCGCCGACGGTCTGCCCGCACTGGCTCGTGCCAGCCCCGCGCGCGAGCAACGGCACCTTCTCGCTGCGGGCGACCTCGAGCGCGATGCGCAGGTCGTCCTGGTCACGCGGCACGACGACGCCGACCGGCGTGATCTGGTAGATCGACGCGTCCGTGGCGTAACGGCCGCGGCTCGCTGCATCGAACAGCACATCGCCGCGCAAGGCTTCGCGCAGGCGCCTCGCCAGCGGCGTCGTCATCCGCGCGCTGGACGGTACCAGGTGAATGGGTTTGACGAGGAAGGGGGAAGCGGCATTCGTCATATCGTCGGACCGAAGAAATCTCTAGAAGAGCGTCACACTGACGGGCGCGAGCCCCTCAATGCGGCCAGTCGCCGTGCCTGCGCTCTGCGGGAAAAAGATGCCCATGTAGGAGCCGGTCGTGATCACCATCTCCGGCGTGACAGCCACGCCACGATGCACGGTGCTGTGATTCACCAGCCACGTGAGCAGCCGGCGCGGATCACCGGCAGGATTCGCCGCGGCGGCGAGCACCGCATCGCGCCCTTCGAAACTGAAACGCAGCGACGGTGCGACAAACGGGAAGTCGTCACGGTAAGGCACGAATTCGCCGACGATAAGTGCACCGTTGTTCTGCAGGTCGGCGAGTTGCGCAAGCTTGTCGACGTTCGGCCACGCAGCGTAGCGGCTCGCGACAATTTCAATGGTCGTGCCGAACGCTCCGATACCGGCCAGCACTTCGTCTTCGCTATACGGTTCGCTCGCAGGTTCGAAGCGACGGCCGAAGCGAAACGCAATTTCCAGTTCGAGCCCGAGCGGTGCAAACACTTCACGCGGAAGCTTCGCGCCGTCGTTATAGACGTCGCCCGCTGGCAGCGGCGCGCCCTGGATCGGCCCGGCTTCCGACTTCGCGCCGATCTTCCAGCCGGCGATCCGCGCGCCGGACGCATGCAGAATCTCGTGCTGGATTGCGTAGGCGGCATCGGCGTCGGCCGGTATCAGTTCCGGCGCCAAAGTGTCGAGCGTCAGGTGGCGTGCGCGCGCATCGGCGAGGCGCTGGCTCAAGAGGGAAACGTCGGTAGGGGTCATCGTTACGTCAATACGGATCAGAGGTTGAAAACAGCGTGCCGCGTGTACTCAGACTTTCAGGCTAGGCGCCACATGCGCGCCCGCCGTCGCGCTCATTTGGAATTTGCTGTCCGGCTGCATGCGGAAGGCCAACACTACGCCGAGGCCCATCAGCAGGATGCTGCCGACAAAGGGCAATTCCCAGCTGCCGAAGCGGTCGATCAGAAAGCCGCCGACAACCGGCGAAATGATCGCCGCCAAGGCCGAACCGGTGTTCATCATGCCGCTAGCGGTGCCGGAGTATTCCGGTGCAATGTCCATCGGAATCGCCCACATCGGACCGATCGTCATTTCCGCAAAGAAGAAGCCGGCGGACAGGCACGCCATGGAGACATACAGGTTGTGCGCAAACATCAACGGCAGTAGTACAGCGAGTGTCAACAGCATGCAGGTCGACACCATCCAGCTACGCGCGCGCTTCAGACTCCCGGTGCGCGTAAAGACCTTGTCCGTGACGATGCCGCCGAGCGTATCGCCGAGCACGCCCGCGAAAAACACGGTCGAGGCGAAAATGGCCGACTTTTGCAGATCGAGGTGGTAGCTATGCAGGAAGTATTGCGGAATCCAGCTGAGGAAGAGCCAGAGGGTCCAGCCGTAGCAGAAGTAGACAATCGTGACCGGCGCCATGCGGCGAAACAGCGCTTTCCAAGGTATGTTGGCGGCTTTCGGCTTGGGTATCGGCAGTGTCTCCAGTTCGTCGGCCGTGATGCGCGGGTGGTCTTTCGGATGCTCCGTGAAGGTAACCGCCCAGACAATCACCCATACCAGACTGAACACGCCGCAGATATAGAACGATTCGCGCCAGCCCCAGGTGGCCATCACGACAACGATTGCGGCCGGCGCCACCGCATTGCCGATGCGCGAGGCCGCGTGCGTGATGCCTTGCGCGAAGCCGCGCTTTTCTTTGGCCACCCAGCGCGCCATCGCGGCTGTCGCGGCCGGAAACGTCGCCCCTTCACCGAAGCCCAGCAACAAGCGCGCGGCGAGCAGCGAAGTGAGGCCGCCGGCAAGACCAGTCAGAATGGTGGCCAGCCCCCACACCGCGCCGCAGCAGAGTAGCGTGCGCTTGGCGCCGAAACGGTCGCTCACCCAACCGCCGATAATCTGAAACACAAGGTACGGATAGGCGAAAGCCGAGAAGACGAGACCGATTTGAGTATGGGAAAGATGGAACTCCTTACCAAAGCCGGCTGCTGCGGTACTGACGTTGACGCGGTCTAGGTAGGTAATGAAATACATAATACACAGCATCACTAAAACGATACTGCTCGCACTGGTCACGCGAAACCGCTTCATCGTCCGTCTCCGTTGCTGGTATCGACTGCGCGCCTGGAACAGCGCGCTGCGTCGTGGATCCCCGAGCGTATGCTGCATGGGGGTAGCGTCTTGTGAACACTACGCCCCTCTACCACCTGGGGAAGGCTCCCCGCCTCCCCCGTCATACGGCGCCGCTGCTCAGGCGGCGGCCTTCAACCCTGCGCCTTGAGCCTGGCTCGTGAGCCACTCCATCGCCGCCGGCAAGCCGCTTGCAGCAATCGGGACACCCGCCAGTTTCAGGCCCATTTCGCAGCCGGCCAGCGTCGCCAGCAGCGTAAGGTCATTGCAATCGCCCAGGTGGCCGATGCGGAACATGCGGCCTTTCATCTTGCCGAGACCCGTGCCTAGCGACATGTCGAAGTGTTCGTAGATGGTCTTGCGTACCGCGTCGGCGTCGAACCCTTCGGGCGTCATCACACCCGTCAACACGGGGCTATAGACGGCGGGGTCGGCGCACTGGATCTCGAGGCCCCACGCCCGCACGGCGCGACGGCTGGCTTCGGCGAGACGGTTGTGACGCGCGAACACGTTGTCGAGCCCTTCATCCAGAATCATGTCGAGCGCTTCCGACAAACCGTACAGCAGGTTCGTGTTCGGCGTGTACGGCCAGTAGCCGGACTTGTTCATCTCGATGATCTCGGTCCAGTCCCAGAAGGCGCGCGGCAGCTTCGCCTGCTTGCTGGCGGCGATGGCCTTTGGCGAGACTGCGTTGAAGCTGATGCCCGGCGGCAGCATCAGACCCTTTTGTGAGCCCGACACGGTGACGTCCACCCCCCATTCGTCATGGCGGTAGTCGGCGCAGGCCAGACCCGAGATGGTGTCGACCAGCAGCAAGGCAGGATGGCCGGCAGCGTCGATCGCGCGGCGTACGGCGGCGATATCGGAGGTGACGCCCGTCGAGGTCTCGTTGTGAACCACGCAAACCGCCTTGATCGCGTGCTGCGTGTCTTCGCGCAGACGCGCTTCGATCATCTGCGGCTGAACGCCACGGCGCCAGCCCTCGATGCCCGGCAGACCGAGGAACTCCGGCTTGAGCCCGAGGCTTTCCGCCATCTTTTTCCACAGCGTCGCGAAGTGGCCCGTTTCGAACATCAGGACGTGGTCGCCGGGGCTCAGCGTGTTGGACAGCGCAGCTTCCCACGCGCCGGTGCCCGAGGCCGGGTAGATCACCACCGGTTGCTGGGTCTTGAAGATCTTCTTGATGCCGTCGAGCACCTTCAGGCCGAGCGCGCCGAATTCCGGGCCACGGTGATCGATGGTCGGATAGCTCATTGCCCGCAGGATGCGGTCCGGCACCGGGCTCGGCCCCGGAATCTGCAGGAAGTGACGGCCAGCAGGATGAAAGTCAAGTTTCAGCATGGTCTTCTCCGATTGGATTTTGCATGCAAAAAACTATATCAGCAGTTCGGCGACGAACCCAAGGCAAAAATGGCCTGTCGGCACCCGTGTTTACCCGCCATCTTACCTAATGCATCAGCTTCCGATAAAATCGCGTGAAACATGATCAGGGGCTTTGTATGCAAAATTCGGATTTTGAAGCGAGCACCGCTAGCGCCCCGCTATTGCCGAAGGTTGAGCGGCAGCGGCTGCACGACACCGTCGTCGAGCACATTAGACGCTTTATTGTCGAAGGTGTGCTGGAACCGGGCAAGAAGCTCAACGAGCGCGAGTTGTGCGAAACGCTCGGCATTTCCCGCACGCCGTTGCGTGAAGCGCTGAAAGTGCTCGCGGCGGAAGGACTGATTGAGATCTGGCCGAACCGCGGGGCCTCGGTGTCGAAGATGTCGGAGGCGGAGTTGCGCGAGACCTTCGAACTGATGAGCGGGCTCGAAGCGTTTTCGGGCGAGCTGGCGGCCGAGCGGATCACTGCGGTGGAACTGGCCGAGATCAAGGCGCTGCACTACGCGATGCTGGCGTGCCGCGCGCAGAACGATCTGGCGGGGTACTACAACCGCAACCAGGCGATCCACGACAAGATCAACGAAGCGGCGCGCAATTCGGCCTTGCGGCAGACCTATATTTCGGTCAACCGAAGGTTGCAGGCGCTACGTTTTCGTTCGAACTTCCAGATCCCGAAGTGGGACCGGGCGGTTCATGATCACGGCGAAATGCTGGAGGCGCTGGAAGCGCGCGACGGCAAGCGCTTAAGCGCGATCTTGCGGCAGCATCTGCTGGATAAGCGTGATGCGGTGCTGCAGGTGCAGTCGCGGGAGGATGTGGCGGGGGGGACGTTGCAGGCTTAAGGGGCATTCCTTTGCGCTCAGAAGACCAAACCGGACGGCTTATCACGCTCCCGCGCTGGGTGATAGTCGCGCAAAGGAAGAGCACCCGATGGCATGGACCTTTGGACTATGCCTCTATTTTGAAGCGCTCCGGTGGGCATGTAGCTAGCAGGATCTTTAAAATTACTGACACGAGCCTGCATGGGGGTGGCCCGCAGTACGCCTGTCTTGATGGAACTGCGCTCGCGGTCCATGACACGACGGCACGGTCCGCACGTTGGCATAGCGCGCTTTTTTAGATATGGAGAAATGGCGCGATCCATTGCGCCATTTCCGCATAAGGTGGAAGCCTACTTCAGTTCGATTAGCCAACAATCTTGAAGCCTTCCCCAGGATCAAGAAAAAACGGATAGAAATTGCGTGCAAATGAAATGATATCCGGAGGGCCGGATAGCACGCCCATTTCCCATTTTCTGTCTGCGTACACGAACCAATCTCCGGGAATCGGCAGGACCGCATATCGTTCTGAGTCTGCCCAGAGACAGTCCGCCGGGCTGCCGCCCGGGTCCCTTTGCCAAGACTCAAAGAAGTCATCATCGGTGTGTTCAGCGCGATGTATAAATCCAGGATACTTGCCGAAATGAAAATGAAAATAGCTGAACGGGTCGGGCCTCAGAACTAGCGAGGCAAAATCCCTGGCGCCCTTGAAAGCAAGCATAGCTCGAATGAGATCGAAGAATTTTTGCGTCGATATGTCGACGGAATCAAAATAAAGCAGATCCGTAGACGATCTGTCGCGAAGCGTCTGGACGCCCGCGGTCGCGCGCTCCCATAGCGGCATCAACTCGCACCGTTCGTGTATGAAGTCAATTGTATTCATGGTTCTGGATGCTCACCACGCGGAGGCAAGTCCGATTCCTGGTAGACGTGTCGCAAATCTGCCCCGCCTATGCGTTTCTCCGTGGCCCCTTCCTAGCCGGAGCAAAGCCCGCGCGGCCACTGAATCGACGTGCTAGCTCCAATATCTAGAGTCACCGGCTACCAGGCTGAAGCGGCTTTTCCCCCTGCGTCCGGTGATCTGGCGCAGGGGGAAAAAGTCGGATTGCACGGACCTGTCGACTACAGTTCTATTCTGAAACGCTCCGGTGGGGATCTGAATAATGGATAGAAATTCTTCGCGCATTCCATGATGTCCGGAGGACCATAGAACACGCCGACCTCCCACGACCTGTCACCAAACGCGATCCAGTCACCATCAACAGGCAAGAGTACATAGTGCTCGTGGTTGACTCCCAGTGCATCGGCCATACTGCCACCAGGGTCCTGCATCATGAAATCGAGGAACTCGACGTATGTGTTGTCTTTTCCGTGAACGAATCCCGGGTATTTGCCGAAATGATAGTGAAAATATTCGAACGGGTCCGTTTTCAAAATCAATGTTGCAAGGTCGGTCGTGCCCTTCGCTGTCAGTAACGTCTGCAAAAGTTCAAAGAACTTGGGCGTTGCGATATCGATCGGATCGAAATACAGCAGTTCTTCCCGCTGCATATTCGCAAGCAACCGCACGCCCGCGTTCGCACGATTCCATAGCTGGGTGAACTCCGCCAGATCATATATGTAATCTAGTTGACTCATTACCTTTCCTGTCTAACCTCGACCTTCGCTTGACCTTCATCCGCGATGTGCGTAGACCAAGCGCCGCCCCAAACGGCACCCCTGGCAAACGTCATCACATCAGACGGACCGGTCAGGACACCAGTACCGCCATCCCATGCCCGGTCGGCATACATGAACCATTCGCCCGATATCGGTAAGACAACATACTGCTCCGAATAAAAGCCAATCGCGTCAGCCGGACTATCTCCGGGGTCCTTCATCAGGATGTCGAAAAGGTCATCGTCGCTATGGCGCGCGTCAACTATGAAGGCGGGACACTTGCCAAAATGGAAATGAAAATAGCTGAACGGATCTGGGTTGAGAACGATCACAGCGAATTTTCCCGTTCCCTTGAAGCCCGTGATGTCTCGAATGAGGTGTAGGAAAACCTGCGTGGCAATGTTTGCAGAATCAAAGTGAAGTAGGTCCGACGCTGGAGTCACCGCCACTATTTTCGCGCACTCACACGCACGCCGCCAAAGGGACGTGAAGGTCTCGTGGTCGTGGAAGAAATCAATATTGCTCATTGACGACCCAAGTGGATTTTTACGGTTGCCGTGTCCCCCTTGCGCCTGATGATGGGGCGCAAGGGAAACGCACGACGCCACGGACCTTTGGGCTACGGCTCTATTTTGAAGCGCTCCGGTGGGGACTTGAAGAACGGATAGAAATTCTTCGCGCGATCCATGATGTCCGGAGGACCATACAGGACACCGATGCCCCATGACCGGTCGCCGAATACAATCCAGTCGCCCGGCAAAGGCAGCAGAACATAGTGCTCGGAGTTAACTCCGAGCGCGTCGGCAAGGCTGCCACCGGGATCTTCCATCAGAAACTCGAAGAACTCATCGTCAGTATTTCGCGCGCGGTGTATAAAACCAGGAAACTTTCCAAAATGAAAATTGAAGTACCCGAACGGATCAGGCTTCAAGACCAATGTCGCAAAATCAGTCGTCCCTTCCGACGCCAGCAGGTGTTGAATCAGTTCAAAGAACTTCTGAGTCTGAAGATCGACAGAATCGAAGTAAAGGAGGTCTGCTAACGGCCTCCCGCGAAGCATCTGAACACCCGCCGTCGCACGCTCCCAAAGCGGCGTGAAATCGCAACGTTCCTGTATAAAGTCAATCGTATTCATGGTTTCGGAAGCCGTATTTTGAGTGTGGCGCGTGTCGCTCCAACTGGAGTGAAATCAGCGGTCGGTTTGCCCGCATTCGACTCGTCGCCATCTTTTGTGAAGATGTCGGCCTTTCCGTCCCGGCTGAAAGTTAGGTCCATCCGTCATTGCGCAGTTTGCCTCAAATTCGACCTTGGTTACGCATCCCACCGCAGGTGGGAGAACCTGGTACTGCACCGGTAGCCGCATAGAGCGCGTTGCAGTCCGCCGCGTTCGCGCCAAACGCGACCAGGAGCAGCAGAAATGCAGACAGCAGGCCGCCATGCCTGCTGGACTCTCGGTAACTTTTTTGTTTTTCATAGTCATCCTTATTGGTTGTACTTGTTCGAAGCCCAAGCACCCTATAAGGAGCGTTCCTGCCAAGCTATCCGACAATTCATAAATTACAAATACCATTCATTAAAACAACACATGCTCTCATTGCCATTCACAACGGCTTGTAGGGTCCACGTGAAAGCCTGTCAGTCACCACCATGTCGCGGCGAAGAGAACAGGGCTCACATACGCCACCTTCCCAGCCGACGAGCGCGCTGCACACTTTGCCGTCGTGTTGGCGGCCATTGCTGCGAGACGCAGGGAATTGTTGCGCATGCATCGATCGAGGCAGATCGATGGCGAACTGCTCACCATTCTCGAATACGACCACGACCTCCAGGAAATTGCCGCGCAGCATGGACGCGGGTGGTCCTGCGATGGTCAGAATGCACCCGCGTCACAACTCCCGAAAACTCTCACCTTTGACGCGACGGGTGATGCGAGTCGTCACGCGCGGCGCACCATAGACATCGGTCGAAGCACCACCGGCATGCTTCGCCACCTATCATCGAAGCCGCGCCGCCAATCAGCAGCACGATCGCGAAGTCCACGAAGGTGAGACTATTCGGGATCACGACACGTGAGTGCCGAGCCATTTGGACCGATCACCTTTACCTCAAAAAAATCGAGTCCCTGGAAATCCTCACCTTTCCCCGTGCGGACAGAAAATCGCCCGCGCCGTCGACATGGTGTGGATCATTCATACCGCCTGCTCCAACTCTGCCAAGACGAAAGCGGCGCACAGCCAAGGTTTGCTATGCTCTTCCGTGACCCGTCTGCCGTCGCGGGTCATGTCGCCCCTGGATGCGGGCGGAGCCTGTTCTCAATGAGGTCATTCGATGCCAACCGTCGCTGTTGCGATCTTTCCCGGAGTCCAGGCACTTGATGTCGCAGGACCCGTGGACGTCTTTTCGGAAGCCAACAATTTTCTTCCGCGCAACGCCCATTACGAAGTGACAGTGCTAAGCGCAGAGCCGGGCGCATTGCGCGCCTCGAATGGCATGGCGCTCGTCGCCGACGATACGTTCGAAGGAACCAGCCGCGCCTTCGATCTCGCGCTGGTGGCGGGCGGCCCCGCCCTGCCGGACAACGGGCCCGACCCGCGACTGACGGACTGGCTTACGGGTGTCGCCGCGCGTTGCAAACGCTACGGGTCGATCTGCACCGGCGCATTCGCGCTCGGCCACGCGGGTCTGCTTGATGAGCGCAGCGTCACGACCCACTGGCAACACGCCGAGCAACTGGCCACGCAGTTTCCGCGCGCGCGGGTCGACTTCGACCGCATCTATCTGCGCGACGAGCGGCTCGTCACGTCGGCGGGCGTAACGGCCGGGATCGATTTGTCGCTCGCGCTAGTCGCCGAAGATCATGGGCCGCGCATCGCGCTTGCGGTCGCCAAGCGCCTCGTCGTCTTCGCCCAACGCCAGGGCGGTCAGTCCCAGTTCAGCCCGTATCTGACGGCGCCTGCAGATGAGACGTCGGCGGTGGCGAAGGTTCAGGCACACGTGATGGAACATATCGGCGAGCGCTTCACGGTGAAGCAGCTCGCGGACGTCGCGGCCATGAGCGCACGCAATTTCGCGCGGGTCTTCGTGGAGGAAACCGGCGTCACGCCACACGAGTTCGTCGAGCGTGCGCGGGTGGACGCGGCCCGCAAGCTGCTCGAGAGCAGTGCCGCCGCGCTCAAGACGATTGCCTACGACTGCGGGTTTGGCACCGCCGACCGCATGCGCATCGTGTTCGTGCGGCGCATCGGCGCGACACCCGTGCAGTACCGGGAGCGCTTCCGCACGACGTGAGGGGCGCGCCACTGCAGACCCGGCGTGCATCGTGAGAAAATATGAGGTCCTATCCGTCCTCCCTGTCGACCCTCATGACCTCGCACATTACTCGCGCCATCGTTACCGGCCACACACGCGGCCTCGGCGCTGCGCTCGCGGAACAACTGCTGTCGCGCAACATTGCCGTGTTGGCGCTCTCGCGTTCGCGTAACGCCGCACTCGCGCAGCGTTATCCTCAGACACTCGATGAAGTCGAACTTGATCTCGCCGATCCGGCAAGCGTCGCACGATGGATCGCAGGTGACGCGTTGCGCCGCTTCGTCGATGGTGCGCATCGCGTGCTGCTTTTCAACAACGCAGGTACGGTGCAGCCGATCGGCCCGCTCGAAACGCAGGACGCAGCCGCCATAGCCAGCGCGGTGGGCCTGAACCTGGCGACGCCACTGATGCTGGCGAGCGCCGTCGCCGCTGCCAGCGTCACCGCGAGCGACCGGCGCATCGTGCACATCTCAAGCGGAGCGGGCCGCAATGCCTACCCCGGCTGGAGCATCTATTGCGCAACCAAGGCCGCGCTCGATCATCATGCGCGCGCTGTCGTGCTCGACGCGAACCGCGCGCTGCGAATCTGCAGCGTGGCGCCGGGCGTGGTCGACACCAACATGCAGGCGGAGATTCGCGGCAGTGGCGAAGAAAAATTCCCGCTGCGCGAGAAATTCGAAGCACTCAAACGCAACGGCCAACTGGTTTCGCCGGAGCAGTGCGCAACCCAATTGATCGACTTCGCATTGAGCGACGCCTTCGGAGAGACACCCGTCGCGGATATCCGTGAGATATCCGTGAGTTGACGCAGCGCGTGCTGACTCACCTAAGGTCTGCGGCGTTCGGCTCCCGAATATCCTCACCTATCGTGAGTCGCACCCGGGCGCACGTCTTGCGCGAGCCGTTTGTACACGCTTCAGCGGCACTGATCTCACTGCGCGGCATCCAAGCCTGAAAGCCGGTCCTGTGCGCTGTTTGCGCGGGATCGGCTTATGGCAGCGTCAAGCAAGTGCCCTGCACTTCGTCAATTTGACACCAGTCATTTCGCCAACATATTCCGCAACATTTCCCGATGTTTTTCGTACTCCCGAAAGTCCTCACCTTTACCTGAGCGACACGCAGTTCGACCTTGTCTGCGGCGTGATTTGACGCATCATTTTCGAGATAAACGCGCCACATCGGGGGACAGCCGTGCATGGGTTGACGGGCTTCAGCACCGCTCGTACAGTCGAAGACACACCGTGAGCATCGCAACGTCGAGAGCCTGGCCGAATCGTGCGGATTCTGAAAGATGACTTGCGTTTCATCCAATGATCCCGCTCATGAAGCGTACGAAAGGAGACACCCGTGAATAGCCCAACCAAGAAACCGTTGCGTAGCCAGGCCTGGTTCGGCAAAGCCGACAAGGATGGCTTCATTCATCGCTCGTGGATGAAAAACCAGGGGCTGCCACATCATTTGTTCGATGGCCGGCCGGTGATCGGCATCTGCAATACATGGTCGGAACTCACGCCCTGTAACGCCCACTTCCGCGAACTGGCCGAATATGTGAAGAAGGGTGTGTACGAGGCAGGCGGCTTTCCGGTGGAGTTTCCGGTCATGTCGCTGGGTGAATCCAATTTGCGGCCCACCGCCATGCTGTTTCGCAATCTGGCGTCGATGGACGTCGAGGAGTCGATTCGCGGCAATCCGATCGACGGCGTCATCCTGCTGTGCGGCTGCGACAAAACCACGCCTGCGCTTCTGATGGGCGCCGCGTCGTGCAATCTGCCGACCCTCGCCGTCTCGGGTGGCCCGATGCTGAACGGCCGCTATCGAGGCCAGACACTCGGCTCGGGTACCGGCGTATGGCAAATGTCCGAGCAGGTCCGCGCCGGCACCATAGACATGGAGCAGTTCATCGAGGCGGAAAGCTGTATGAACCGCTCACGCGGCCATTGCATGACCATGGGCACGGCCTCGACGATGGCCAGCATGGTCGAGGCGCTCGGCATGGGACTGCCGCACAATGCCGCGATTCCCGCGGTCGACGCGCGTCGCCAGGTCCTCGCGCACATGGCGGGACGTCGCATCGTGGAGATGGTCAACGAAGACCTCACGATGGACAAGATCCTGACCCGTGCCGCCTTCGAAAACGCGATCCGCGCCAACGCAGCCATCGGCGGTTCGACGAATGCGGTCGTGCACCTGCTGGCGATTGCCGGACGGATTGGCGTCGACCTGAAGCTGGAAGACTGGGAACGCGGCTCCGAGGTACCGTGCCTCGTCAACCTGCAGCCGTCTGGAGAATTCCTGATGGAGGACTTCTACTACGCGGGTGGCTTGCCTGCGGTGCTGCGCGAACTCGGCGAGGCGCAGTTGCTCCAACGCGACGCGTTGACCGTGAACGGTCGCACGATCTGGGACAACGTCAGCCGCGCCGAATGCTTCGATCGCAAAGTGATTTTCCCAATCGAAGCGCCGTTCAAAGCCAAAGCCGGCATTGCCGTGCTGAAGGGCAATCTGGCGCCGGATGGCGCCGTCATCAAACCCTCGGCGGCAACGGCGGCGCTTCTGCAGCACCGTGGCCGCGCGGTCGTCTTCGAGAGCATCGAAGATCTGCATGCACGGATCAACGACGACAGCCTCGATATCGACGCCAGTTGCGTAATGGTGCTCAAAGGCGCCGGGCCGAAGGGCTACCCCGGCTTTGCGGAGGTCGGCAATATGCCATTACCGCCCAAGGTATTGAAACAGGGCATTACCGACATGGTGCGCATCTCCGATGGCCGTATGAGCGGCACGGCCTACGGCGCGGTCGTCCTGCACGTGGCCCCGGAAGCGGCCGCTGGCGGCACGCTGGCGCTCGTGCAGAATGGCGACATGATCGAACTCGACGTGGCGGGACGGCGCCTTCATCTCGATGTCGACGATGCTGAACTAGCGCGCCGCCGCGCTGCATGGCAAGCTCCGCCCACGCCGCAGCGCGGCTGGTACAAGTTGTATGTGGAGACCGTACAGCAGGCCAATCTGGGCGCCGATCTGGCGTTTCTCGTCGGCTCCAGCGGCGCAGCAGTGCCGCGCGATTCTCATTGAGCGAGCGTCGCCACTGGAAACTGACGCAGCTAAAAGTGGCAACCGGGCTGCGCTCACGTGCTAGCAGACCTGGATTGCCAAACGGACGCGGACCGCTATGAACGAGTCAAACACAAATCCCCTTGAGATCGCAGGGATCTATCCGATCCTTTACGCGTTCTTCGATCGCAATAACCAACTCGATCGGGAAGCAATGCGCAGACAGATGCAGGCCGTGGTGCGGGCGAATGCCCCCGGCGTGGCAGTGCTGGGTCTGGCGACTGAAGTCAACAAGCTCTCGCGTGCTGAACGCGAACAGGTGATCCAGTGGGCGCGCGAGGATAGCGGTGGGGCGTTGCCGCTCGCGGTCACCATCAGCGGCACGACCGTAGAGGCTCAACGCGACCTTGCCCGCTTCGCGGTGGAACAAGGCGCAAGCTGGCTGATTTTGCAGCCGCCCACGTTACCCCCGGGCAGCGCGCCTCAGCCGGAATCGTTCTACTTCGATTTCTTCGCCACCGTGATGACAGGGTTCGGCTTGCCCATGGGCATTCAGAACGCCCCCGAATATCTCGGCGTAGGTCTTTCGCCCGATAGCCTCGAACGGCTCGCCGCACAGTGTCCGAATTTCCATCTGCTCAAAGGAGAGGGGCCATCGATCGCCCTCGCGGAGACGGTCGCGCGCATCGGGCATCTAATGCCGGTACTGAACGGGCGCGGTGGCCTGGAGTTAATCGACAATCTACGTGCCGGTTGCGCCGGCATGATCGTGGCGCCGGACTGTTTCGATTGGCAGCAACGCATCTATCAGGCTTTCACGAGCGGCGACCTCGCGCAAGCGGAGGCGCTCTACCGGGACGTGTTGCCGGCCATCGTGTTCGTGATGCAGTCGCTCGATACGCTGATCTGCTATGGCAAGCGCATCGCCGCATGGCGCATGGGTTTCGAGATACTGCACGATCGTGACACGAAATTGTTGCCGAGCCGCTTCGGGCTCGATGCGGCTCGACGATTTTCTGAAGCGCTAGGACCGTTGCCGTGAGCGGTCCGGCATGGGCGATGTCCGCGCCGCATGAGGCGCGCCGATCGAACAGTGTTCGATCTGGCACGACCTCTCCGCGCGGCTGATGTTCCCGAAAAGACTCACCTTTAGCACATGCAGCGGGACGAACGAGCGACCCAACCTCGCAGCGCCCGCGCCCGTTGTGGCGCGCCGTCTGGTGCAGCTTGGTGCGGTTTAGTGCGCCGCGCTCTGCTGCGACGGTTTAGCGGGCCGCCCCGTCTTGACCGTTTCGACCGCCGCGATCGCATCGAGCAACTGGGCAAGAGGCGCCGCTTCGAGCAGCAGCAGACCGGCTCGCAGCAATTCACTTTTTTTCACGGCCAAGCCCGCGCTTAGGCATTTCTGCTTCAACTCCCCGAGCTTTTCGTAATCGGCCTTCGGCATGGTGAAGCTGTCGCGGACGACCTTCTCCTTCTTCACGCGCTTCGGCTTTTGCTCGGCAGCCACGTTAACCGGTTCGGCTTCTACAGGGCTGGCACGCTTCGCACGCGTTGTGTTCGGCCTGACCGCTTCGGCCGTCACAGCCCTCTTCTTCAACGCGCCGACCGGCGCGCCAACGGCCTCTGCACTGCCGTTTGAGCGAGCGGGCGATGGAACGGCTTTCTTTGTCGGCTTTTTGGTGCTGGGTGCGGCCAGGGTAGTTATGTCCGTGTGGAAAATTCTGAAAACAGTATATATCGTTTGTCCCGTTTTCTACGCTGCGTGGTGGACCAGGGGCGAACTGGAGAATTGTTCGCAGATTCTGTTGAAAAGGCTGGGGACAAATCACACCCTGTTAAAAAAAGGCCCCCGCATAAGGCTTTCTGGGCAGCGTGTGGGGGAAATTTCTTTCCCTTGCGCCCTCAAACATCCATTCCCCCACGTTTCCCCACACGCTGCGGTGCGGCGAAACCTTCATCCCCTACAGAAGGACCGTCCTATATATTCGCGATGTGTCTCGTTTGAGATTCAAGCTAATGGCGACGCTTAACGCCGACTGACAAAACGAGTGACTTGTCTAAAGTCCGAACAGGTGAGTTGTCGATGCTGCGGTGCACGTCGAGTGGGCGATGTCCCTCGCGTTCCCCCACGGCACGCTAGAACTACGCCGTAGCCTGCACTCCAACCGTCACACGCGAAGTCGGGAAGCCGTTGGGTTTGTAGACTGGCGTCCCGACGAACAGGTCATAGGAGATACCGACGAAGCGGGACGGCAAACCACCGCGGATGCCGATCACCGCGCCCGTCAGTTGTGTTCCGGCCACAAAAGTCGTGTTCGGCCCGAAGACACGGCCGTAATCGATACCTGCGTACAGCGCCTGTCCCGTCTGGCCGATGGGCCATTGCAGCTCGTTGCGCCAATAAAAACCTTTCTCTGCCGCCAGCATGGTTTCGCCGTCGAAATCGGGCACCGTGTAGCGGCTGCCGATAGTCAGGTCGTCCAGATAGAACAACGTGTCGTTGGTGAATTGCGCGTGAACGGTCGCCACATAGCGAAAGCCCTGTTGCGCGATGGCAAACGGCACCGACAGGTTCGCGTCCAGCACGGCCATGTGATAACGGTACGTCGGGCCATCAGGATTCGGATCAGGCGTCGCGCCCAGTCCGCCGATGCCCTGGCGGTACGCAAGCGTGCCGTCGAACTGCGATGCTCCAAAATAATGCCGGTCAGTCAGGCCCGCTTCAATGAAAGTGTTGTTACGCCGCTGCTGCGGAATGTCGGTGTCGTCAATGAAGCTCTCGCCGAAGCGCTTCGATAGCTGGAACTCCACGCCGAATACGTCGCTCTGGCTGCGACTCAGTACGCGCGCGAGCCTCAGTGCGGCTGTCTGCGAGTTACCGCTGGACACGAACGTCTGGTTCCTGTCGGGGTTGACCGTCGTGAACCAGCTTGACGGTGGTTTGCAGGGCTATTCGACCGGCGTGCGCAAGACGACGGATGCCCAGCAGGCGACGGAGGTGACGAACAACGGCAGCATGATCGGCTCCCCCTCGAACCGGTAGCGATAGCGGAAGTGGACGTAGGCCGTGTGGCCAACAACTAAGTTGTTGAATTCAAATGGAACAGATGTTTGTGGACCTCGTGCGACGCGGGATCCATTTATCCACAGCTTTCGTTCATAAGGATGTGGATAACTTGCGGGAAAATACGACAAGTGATTGAAACGCTTGAAGTTACAACCCGCGAGTCAGGCGTGTGCAGACTTCGACCTGGGCGCCGACAAACACGCTGCGTTCCGGTCGACAGGGTGATGCGCGAGCGCCGGCGCGCCCTCACCGACAATCGGCAAAGTTGAATGCAATGCGCGCTCGCGATCGCACCTTTTCGTCACGCCCCTCAGCTCCCGAATATTCTCACTTTTGCGGCATGTTGCTCGTTATTCTGCATTCCCAGGTAAGCCGTCCTGTATGAGGGCACAATTGTCGACGAGCCCTGATCCACACTTTGCTTCGAGTTGCCTCGACGCCCGCTCCAACTCCCGAACATCCTCACCCTTCGTCGATCCGGCGTGACAAAAGGAGGATGTTGCTCTGCCTGCGGACAAGATCCGCGCAGAAGGGCTCGGCAGCCAGGACCCGGTGACGCAATGCGGAAGCATGGACAACGCGAACCTGGTCCGCTGCCTTCAACCGGATCGTCGTGTGGAAATCGTGACGTACGTGCGCGGCTAGACGCGCGAAGGATCGGATTGGGCATCAAGAGCAGAACGCCTGGAAACGCTCACCTCGTGGATACCAGATCCTGGAAATCCTCACCTCGCGGATGCCAGATCCTGGAAGTCCTCACTATCCCGAATCCTCTCACCTTGAGTGGAGTCCGAAGACTATCCAACCGGTGTACCGCCTCTCTCGCCTCGCCATTCGCGGGGCATTTGCACAGAGTCGCGCGCGCGTACAGTCTCGCAGCGAAGAAAAAAGCCATCTCACGCCACGCTCAAGGTATAACCCAACACCAATCCCCTTTCATGCAATAAACTTCGGCTTTTCGCGAATGCGCGGTGAATAGCACTCCGCCCATTTCGTCGGCTTATTTCGCATTGTAGAAGTCCGCTGCGCCCAGCCAGCGATTCATTTAAGAGTAGAAGCAGGATGACCGAGCCTATCTCGCGGGTGCCACTCGGATTGGAAGCGACGCCGCCACGTCGCTGGCCCGTCACGGGCCACCCCAAGGCGCTAAAGCTAACCACCGCGTGGCACTCGGCCGCGTTGGCCGGTTGCGCGATCGCGCCGTCCACGTGGCCGTGGTGGCTCGCGGGTACCGCCGTCAATCACGCTGCGGTCACCCTCGCGGGACTATGGCCGCGCTCGTCGGTGCTCGGACCGAACTGGACCCGCTTACCGGCAGTCACCGGCAACGCGAACTGCATCGCGTTGACGATCGATGACGGTCCGGACCCCGTCGTTACCCCGCGGGTACTCGACCTGCTTGATCACTACGGCATTCGCGCAACCTTTTTCTGCATCGGCGAGCGCGCCCGCCGTTATCCGTCGCTCACCCGCGAGATCGTGGCGCGCGGTCACGCGGTCGAAAACCATTCGCAGACCCACCGCCACACGTTTTCGGTTAAAGCACCGGACGCGTTGGCCCGGGAAGTGGGGACGGCACAGCACACGTTGACCGAGCTCACCGGCCAACGCCCGGTGTTCTTTCGTGCGCCGGCCGGGTTACGCAACGTCCTTCTGGAACCCGTGCTGCAAGACCTCGACCTGAGGCTGGTGGCCTGGACAAAACGCGGATTCGATACGCGCGAAGCGAATCCGGAGCGAGTAAAGCAACGTTTGCTTCACAATCTGGCGGCCCGCGACATCCTGCTGGTACACGACGGCAATGCCGCCACTACCGCGAATGGCCAGGCGGTACTCCTCGCCGTATTGCCCCGCGTGTTTGGGGCAGCCAGACATCAGGGGCTGCGCTTCATCACATTACGCCAGGCTTTCGTTGATGAGTGAAAATCGGGCACGATCCCGCCTCAAAAATGATTTGATTCATACTGCGCGTTAAACATTCTGAGTGTCGGCGTGTTATTGGGATTATTTCCATTCCCGGCACTATATAATTCGCGCCGGAAGCCGTTAAAGTACCGGTAACAAGCTGCAGGTCCTCTGCGCATCGTCAGGGACCGTAACGAGTTGAGTTTTAACGAATATTAATACCTGGTTCGAGCGGGTAAACCTGAAGCAGTTGCAATCCTCAATATAAGACCATCGAGATGCCCGATTTGCGCTGGACCATGCCGGTTGCCCACTGGTCTTTCTGGTCGGCTACCTCCGCGACGCTGCCCGATGCCGGCTTTATTGAGCCGATGGTACGTCGACGCCTGAGCTCCCTGTCGCGGGTCGCGCTCAAGGTCGCGTACGACTGCGCCGACGGCCAACAGGCCGTGCGCATGGTGTTTGCATCGCGGCACGGGGAACTGCGGCGCACCACCGACATCTTGCGCGCCATCACGGCAACCGAGCCGGTTTTGCCGAACGCTTTCAGTCTTTCGGTACTCAACGCCATGTCCGGCATCTTCGGCATTGCGCGAGGCGACCGCTCGCCCGCAACCGCTATCTCGGCAGGTACGGAGACGCTCGGCTATGCGCTGCTCGAGGCTTATGCGCAGTACAAGAAGCAGCCGTTCCCGCCGGTGCTGCTGGTCTATGCCGACGAGCCGGTCGACGCGTTGTACGGTAAGGTCGACAACGAAGTGCAGGAAGGCGCCATCGCCATCCTGCTCGACACGGAGGCGGCGCAGGGCCATCTGGAATGTACGATTTCGGGCGCGGATGAACCCGACCCGGCCGAATCACCCGCGCGCTTCGCCACGCAAAGCGAGGCGTTGCAGCGCTGCCTCGACTCGCAGCAAACTGCGGCGTGGCAAAGCGCCAGCGCCAACTGGCAATGGAGATGGCATGACGGCACGACTTGATTATGGCTGGAGGCTGTTCGCCACGGGCATGAGCTTCGTTGTGTTCGGCGTCTGCGGACTCCTGTTCTCGCTCCTCGCGTATCCGCTCGCACGGCTGTGGCCGCATCCCGCTTCCCGGCAACGCATCGTCACCACCCTGATTCACTGGTTCTTTCGCGCACTGGTCGCGGCCCTGCAACGGACCGGCGTGATGGAACTCGACGTCGAAGGTGTGGCCCGCTTGCGCGCGAGCGGCCCGGCCATTGTCGTCGCCAACCATCCAACGTATCTCGACGTCGTGGTGCTGCTCGCACTGACGCCGTCGGCCTGCTGTGTGGTAAAAAACGCGCACTGGGGCAATCCCTGCTTCTGGGGGATCGTGCGGGCCGCCGCCTACGTCAGCAACGCGGACCCGGTCGGATTCGTCGCAGACTGCTCGCGCCAGCTCGCGGCGGGCAACACCATGATCATTTTCCCCGAGGGCTCGCGCAGTCCCGCGCCGAACCGGCTGCACGCATTCTCACGCGGTTTTGCCTATATCGCGCTGAACGCAGGAGTGCCGATCGTCCCGGTCCTGATGAATTGCGATCCACCCGCTTTTACGAAGGGGATGCGCTGGTATCACGTGCCCTCGCGCCCATTCCGGATCAGTGTGAGCGTGCTCGATCCAGTCGGGGTCGAGCGGCTCGTCATTCAGGAGGCATCACCGGCCCTCGCGGCACGCAGCGTGACTCACGCTATCGAAAAGCACATCACTCAGCACCTGTTCGAATATGGATTCTTTAAAACTAGAAATTAAGCAGCTCCTGATCGAAGCGTTCGATCTGGAACACCTGACGCCCGCTGATATCGACGACGATGCTCCGCTCTTCGAGACCGACGGCGTCGGACTGGATTCGATCGACGCGCTGGAGATTGGCATCGTGCTGCGCAAACACTACCAACTGACCATCGCCGCGGATGACACGCGCATGCGCGAGCACTTCCGCTCCGTCAGTAGCCTCGCAGCGCTGATCGCCAGTCAGCAGGAAGCAGCAACCGCGGTCGGCGAAACCGCAAGCACAGGGGAATGAACCGTGACCGAGGCAGAAATTCTGGAGCGCATCCGCGCAATCTTCAAAGAGAACTTTGCCATCGAGCCTGAACGCGTGACGCCGCAAGCACATCTGTTCGAGGAACTCGATCTGGACAGCATCGACGCTGTCGACCTCGCGATCAAGCTGCAGGAAATGACCGGACGCCGGATCAAACCGGAAGAGTTCAAGCAAGTGCGCACGGTCGGCGACGTGATCAGTGCGATCGAGTCGCTGCTCGCGGCACAGGATTGATGCTGTCCGTGCCCTCGTTCGAACAGCAAGCAGTAGAAACGGCAGCGCACGACACCGAACTTCGTGACGACCTGGGCGGGCAGCCGGCGGCGGCAGATTCGCGTGCCGGCGGCCGGCTGGCCGGCAAACTGCGTGGCCCGCTGAGCGTCGTGACGAAGCTTGCCTATCCGCTGGTGATTTTATGCGCGTGGCACTGGGATACTCCGCGCTATATCGGCTGCGTGCTGTTCGTTTTGCTCTGGTTGCAGCGCTGGACCGGTACGGGCGCGGTCGCCGCGTCGTTACGCCGGCTGACACCGGTCGACTGGTGCGTCGCCGGTGTACTCAGCTGCGCGTCGGCGGCCATCGTGTTGACCAACAGCGAGCTGCTGCTGCGACTCTACCCTTCGCTCGTCAATCTCGGACTGCTGGTCGTATTCGGCGCCACGCTCGTGCGCGGCCCTTCGATGGTCGAAAAATTCGCGCGGCTGCGCAACCCCGATCCAATTCCGCAGGTGGTGCGCTATACGCGCCGTGTGACTCAGATCTGGTGCGTCTTCTTCACACTGAATAGCGTGTTTTCCGTTTATACCGCCCTGTGCTGGCGACGCGAAGCATGGTCGCTCTACAACGGCGCGCTCGCCTATGGGCTGATCGGCGTTCTGCTGGTGGGCGAGATCGCATGGCGCCATCTGATCATGCTGCCGCGAGCCGCCCGTTCGGAGGCGTCATGATCGCGCTACACGACCTGCTGATGTCAGCGCGCGCCGGCCACACACCCGTGTGCCGTGACGCAGACGCCGTACTCGACTTCGCTGGGTTCCGCGCCCGCACGCTGAGCCGCGCCGCAGCGCTGCGGGGCCGGCCCGAACAGCGCTACGCGTTGTGCCTCGACAATCCGTTCGACTTCGCCTGCACGCTGTTTGCCTTGCTCGCGTGCGGCAAAGAGCCGGTCATTCCGGCCAACGCCACGCCCGGTTATCTCGCCGACCTGTCCAGCGCCTACGATTGCCTGCTCACGGATACGGATCTGGCCGCGCTCGACCGCGACGCCGTACCGCAGGACGCGCCGCCGGGCGGCTGGGCGATCGACCCGAATGCACGCCTGACGCTCTTCACCTCCGGTAGCAGCGGCGCACCGAAACCGGTGCGCAAGACGCTCGCCCAATTCAACGCCGAAGTTCGCACGCTCGAACAGCAATGGGGAGAAGCGCTCGGTCAAGCGACGATTCTCTCGAGCGTGCCACATCACCATATCTATGGGATCCTGTTTCGCGTGTTCTGGCCGCTCGCTGCAGGGCGCGCTTTCGACCGTAGCATTAGCGCCGACCCGCAGGCTCTCCAGGCCCGCATTGCCCAATGCGGGGCGACGGTCGTCGTCTCGACGCCCGCGCAACTGTCGCGCTGGCCCGATCTGCCGGGCTTTGCCGCGCTAGCGCCGGCGCCACGCGCATTCTTCTCGTCCGGTGGCCCCCTCGCGGCGAATACGGCCAGCCAATACGCCGCCAGTTTCGGCGCCGCTCCGCTCGAGGTATATGGCAGTACCGAAACCGGCGGCATCGCATGGCGCCGGCAGAACGAGTCGGACGCGTGGCGAGCCATGTCGGGCATTCTCGTGCAGCGTGCCGAAGACGGCGCACTCACGGTGCGCTCGCCGCATCTCGGCCACGACAACTGGCACCGCACCGACGACGAGGCGGTCTTCGACAGCGACGGCCGATTCCGTCTGCGGGGCCGCCTCGACCGTGTGATCAAACTCGACGGCAAGCGTCTTTCCCTCGCGGAACTCGAGACCCGCCTTGCCGTGCATCCGTTTGTCGCCCAGGTTGCGGTGACGCGGCTCGAGGGCGCCTCGCGCGAGCGCGCGGGGGCTGTTGTCGTGCTGACTGAAGCCGGCAACGATGCATTACGCGCCAACGGCCGTGTGTCGCTCGTCAAAACCTTGCGCCGCCATCTCGCCGCGTATTTCGACCCCGTGGTGCTGCCACGTCACTGGCGCTTTCGTCTCGCATTGCCATTCGATGCACGCGGCAAGTTGCCGGCCGCGGCGCTCGCCGCAATCTTCGAGGCCCGGGCAGACGGTGTCGAAGTGTTGGCCGAGGCCAAGCGGGAAGACGAGTTGTACTACGAACTGCATGTGCCGCGCACGCTCATCCACTTCGCCGGTCACTTCGCCGGCCTGCCGATCCTGCCGGGTGTCGTGCAGGTCAACTGGGCCATACGGCTTGCCACGGCGCATATCCCCGCGGCGGCCACGCCGGCTTCGATCGACCGGCTCAAGTTCATGGCGCCCGTGCCACCTGGCGCACTGCTCAAGCTGACCTTCGCGCACGACGCGTCACGCCAGCGGATCCAGTTCACCTACCGGCTCGGCGAGCGTGACTGCGCCTCGGGCGTGATCGTCTACAGGGAGCCAGCATGAGCTACGCTGCCTGCATCGTGATCCCCATCTACAACCACAAGGACGCGATCACTGCGACCGTGGCGAATCTGGTCGTACACGGCCTGCCGCTCTTTGTCGTCGACGACGGCAGCGACGAAGCGACCCAGCACGTGCTCGCTGCGCTGGCGCAACAGCACGCGGACCAGCTCACGCTGCTGCGCTTGCCGGTCAACGGCGGGAAAGGTGCTGCCGTCATGGCCGGCCTGCGCGCCGCGCGCGCGGCCGGCTACACGCACGCACTGCAAATCGACGCCGACGGCCAGCACGAGGCGTCCGACGTGCCGCGCTTTCTCGATGCGTCGCATGCCAGCCCGCACGCGGTGATTCTCGGCAGACCGGTCTACGACGCCAGCGTGCCGAAGTCGAGGCTCTACGGTCGCTATCTGACACACGTCTGGGTCTGGATCGAAACGCTCTCCTTCGCGATTCGAGACTCGATGTGCGGTTTTCGGCTCTATCCGCTCGATATCGCCTGCGCGCTGATCGACACCGTCAAGCTGGGCACGCGCATGGACTTCGACATCGAGATCCTCGTGCGTCTGCACTGGCGTCGCGTGGAATTCATCGCGATTCCCACGCCTGTCACCTATGCAACCGACGGCGTCTCGCATTTCGACGTGCTGTGGGACAACGTGCGGATCAGCCGCACCCACACGCGGCTCGTCGCCGGGATGCTGGCGCGGCTGCCGGTGCTGCTGCTGCACAAGCTGACGCCACGGCGCGCCGCGCGGCCCGCCAACCAGGGCGAGGCGGCCTGGTGGCGCATGGCGGAGCGCGGTAGCCGCCTCGGCATGGCGCTGCTCGCGCTCAGTTGCAAGACAATCGGCCCGCGCCTCACCGCGTGGTGGCTGCATCCGATCGTCGGGTATTTCCTGCTCACGGGACGTCCCGCGCGCGATGCCTCGCGGCGCTACTTCGAGCGGCTCGGGCAGGCCTCGACGCAACAGGACACACCCCGTCCGGGCTGGCTCTCCGCCTACCGGCACATGCTCGCGTTCGCGCAGTCGGGCTTCGACAAGCTGGCGGCCTGGTCGGGCCGCGTCGAACTGGCTGACGTCAATTTCGACGATGCAGGCGCACTGGACGCCCTGCTCGCTAGCGGCCAGGGCGCGCTTGTGATCGGCTCTCACCTCGGCAATCTGGAAATGGCCCGGGCACTCGCGGTACGCGGCGCCCAAACCAAGGTGACGGCCATCGTCTACACCGAGCATGCCCGGCGTTTCAACAGCGTATTGGCGTCGGCAAACCGCGATTTCTCGCAGCATCTGCTCGAAGTGAACGACTTCGGCCCGGAGACGGCGATGATGATGCAGGAGCGCGTCGCACGAGGCGAATTGCTGGTGATCGTGGGCGATCGGACGCCGGCGCACGAATCAGGGAGAACGACGAGCGCGCACTTTCTCGGCGCGCCGGCGGCCTTCGCCCAAGGGCCCTACGTGCTCGCGCACGCCCTCGAGTGTCCCGTCTACCTGTTCTTTTGCCTGAAAGAGCACGGCAGTTACCGGCTGTATTTCGAGCCGTTCGCCGAGCGCATCGAACTGCCGCGGCGCGAGCGGGCGCAGCATCTCGCGGCATGGGCACAACGGTACGCCACGCGGCTCGAGCACTATTGCCGCAAGGCGCCCTATCAATGGTTCAACTTTTTCGATTTCTGGGCGCGCCCCAGTGGAGGCGCAGATGGCCGAAAGTGATCTGACGGGGAACATGCAGCGGCCGGCGCACGCCAGCGGCGCCGCTGTCACGATAGGCGGCCGGCGGCTGACAATCGAAGAGGTGTTCGCGATTGCACGGAAACGCGCCCCGGTCGCACTGAGCGCCGATCCCGCGTGGCGCTCGCGCATCGCGCGGGGCGCCGAATTTCTGCGCCGTCATCTTGCCGCGGGCGCCACCGTCTACGGCGTCAACACCGGCTATGGCGACGCCTGCGTGGTCGACGTGCCGATGGAACTGGTCGAGGCGCTGCCGCTTCAGCTCACCCGCTATCACGGCTGCGGGATGGGTCGCCACCTCGACAACGAAGAGACGCTGGCCGTCATCGCCGCGCGGCTCAATTCGCTCGCGTATGGTTATTCCGGCGTGCGCCCCGTGCTGCTCGAACGCGTTGCGGATCTGATCAACCATCAGGTGCTGCCACGCATTCCGTCTGAGGGATCGGTGGGTGCGAGCGGCGACCTCACGCCGCTGTCGTACGTCGCTGCGGCGCTGGTGGGCGAGCGCGACGTGCTGTTTCGTGGCCAGTTGCGCGAGGCGCGGGACGTCTGGGCCGAAAGGTTGCCGCAGCGCATACCCTCGCCACCGTACAAGCCGCACGACTACGGATGCGGATCAACGACGCAACGCTTGTCCCGCTGCCACTGCAGGCGTTTATGGAGAGCGTGAATACGGACTCGCCGCTCGTCGACGAGGACCGCGCGCTCGAACCGGACCTGCGTGCGCTGACCGCGCGCATCGCGGCCTGTGCGCTGGTCGAGCAAGACGGCGGAGGCACGCAATGAGCCATTCACACAGGGTATTGACCGCCAGCGCGGCAGTCGAAGTGCCGTTTCACGACGTCGACGCGATGAACGTCTGCTGGCACGGCCACTACCTGAAGTACTTCGAGGCAGGCCGCGCCGCGCTGCTGCGGGCATTCGACTATGACTACCGCGAGATGCAGGCGTCAGGTTATCTGTGGCCCGTCGTCGAAGCGCATTTGAAGTACGTGCGCCCCGCGATCTACGGCCAACAACTCGAGGTACGCGCGCAACTGCTGGAATACGAAAATCGCCTGAAGATCGGTTACGAAATTGTCGATCAGGCGTCGGGCACGCGATTGACGAAGGGCCACACGATCCAGGTCGCCGTCAATGCGGCCACGCAGGAATTGCAGTTCGTCTCGCCGCCGGTCGTGTTCGAAAAGCTGGAGCGCGTATGGACGCGCTGAAGCTGCGCATCGCGCTGGTCGCGGTGGTTACGGTAAGCGTTGCGCTGCAGGCGCTTGCACCGGCGGCGCACGCCGCGGCAGCGGCAGCCGTTGCGTCCGCTTCCGCATCCGTCGAAGCGTCCACGCCCGCGCAAAGCGCGGCGCTCGTATCGCAGATCACCGCCCAGTTGGGACGCGCAAGCGGCATCCGCGCGCGTTTCACGCAGACCCAGACACGCGCCGCGCTGAAGCAGCCGCTGGTCAGCTCGGGATCGCTGCTGCTCGCGCGCGGACGCGGCGTCGTCTGGCACATCGAGGCACCGTACCAGGCGATCTATTTGATCACCGATGCGGGCGTGAGCGAAATCAACGCAGCGGGTCAGCGCGTCGGCGGCCCCAGCCCTCATGGCACGTCAGGCACGCGTGGCGTCGCTGAGGTGTCCAGAATGATGCGCGCGATGCTCAGCGGCGATCTCTCGGCGCTTTACTCGCAATTCGACGTGCAAGCCGCCGGCACGCCGGCGCAATGGCGCATGCAACTCACGCCGAACCAGCCGCAGCTCGCCCAGGCAATCAAGGGCCTGCAGATGAGCGGCGGCAGCTATCTGCGAACCCTGCGCATCACGCTCGCGAACGGTGACGTTACCACCCTGGACTTTGCAGACACCACGACGGTCACCGAACTGGCGCCCGCAGAGCAGCAGCTTTTCGGAGCGCCTTAGTGGACGCATTACACGTACGAGGTTCGAAACAGACATGGGGCATGCGTGCCGCGTGGCTGGTGTTCGCGCTCGTCGCGACACTTTATTGCGTCTGGCGCTTCGCTGGGCCGTCACCGCTGCAGACCAATCTGCTCGCCTTGCTGCCGGCCACCGAAGCGGATCCCGTTGCTGAAGAAGCGGTCGACAAGCTCGCCGCCGCGCTCGGCGATCGGACGGTCTTCCTCGTCACGAGCGACGACGCAGCCCGCGCTAAAGCCGCCGCGAAGCAGCTAGGCGCGACGCTCGCTGCCAGCGGCGCGTTCCGCTCGGTGACCGCGACGCTACCGCCGTTCGATCTGTCGCAGATCGGTGCTCTGTACATGCCTTACCGGTTCGGCCTGCTCGCGCCCGCCGACCGCGCGCTGCTGGCCACGGCTCCGAATACCCTGCACGATGCGCTGGTGCGACGCCTCTACGCGCCGGCCGGAGGCGGCCTCGCCACACCGCTCGCCGACGACCCGTTCGGCTGGCTCGAACACTGGCTAAACGGCCTGCCGCTTGCCACCTCCAATCTGGAGATCGAGGACAGCCTGCTGGTTGCGCATCGCGGCGCTTCGACCAGCGTGCTGGTCATGGCAACGCTGCCGGGCTCCGCGTACGAGACCCAGACCCAGCGTGCCGTGCTGGCCGCCGTGGCGCGCAGCGAAGCGAGTCTGAAGCAGGCGTTCCCCGACGTCACACTCGCCAGAACCGGGGCCGTTTTTTACGCGCAAGCGGCGCGCAGCGCATCCGAGCATGAAATGCACGCAATCGGCATTGTGTCGATGTGCGGCATCGCTTTACTGATGCTGTGGATCTTCCGCTCGCCGCGGTTGTTGCTGCTCGGCTTCGTTTCAACCGCGCTCGGCATTGTCGGCGCACTCGCCATCACCCTGCTCGTATTCGGCCAACTGCATCTGCTGACGCTGGTTTTCGGCGCGAGCCTGATCGGCGAGGCGGTCGATTATTCGATCCAGTATTTCGTCGTCTATCTGGGCACGCAACACGGTTGGGATTCACGACGCGGCGCACGCGTCGTCTCGCCGCCGCTGACGGTCGCTCTCGCCACAAGCCTGCTCGGTTACGCGATCCTCGCGTTTGCGCCGTTCCCCGCGCTCAAACAGATCGCTTGCTTCGCCATGGCGGGCATTTCGATTGCCTTCGCCTCGGTCCTCCTGCTGTTGCCGACGCTGCTCACGCGCGCACCGACCCGCAGCCCGCAATCTCTGTTCAAGGGGGCGGCGCGCGTGCTGAAGACATGGGGAGCGCTGATCGGCGGCCGCCGCGCGATCTGGGTGACAGCGGCGCTGCTGGTCGCGTGCGCGCCTGGCTGGTTGCAACTGCGCAGTGATGACGACATCCACCTGCTGATCCAGCGCGACCCTTCGCTCGTGACACAGGAGCGTGAAGTCACCCGCGCGGTGGGCGTCGACAACACGGCCCAGTTTTTCGTGGTGCGCGGTGAGACCCCCGAGATTGTGCTGGAGCGCGCCGAAGCGCTCGATGTCAGGCTCGACGCACTCACCGGTACGGCGCAAGTGGGTGGCTGGCAATCGGTGACGTCATTCGTGCCGTCCGCGAAGCAGCAACGCGCCGACCGGGCGCTACTGGCCGCCCACGTTTTCAATGATCCTGCTGCGTTGCGCACCCTGCTGCTTCAGGCCGGGTTTCGTGACGAGGTCGCCGACACCTGGCTCGCGGACTACGCGAAATCAGCCGCCTCGGTACTCACCCCGGACCGCTGGCTTGCCGCGCCCTGGTCGCAGCCGTTTCGTCATCTTTGGCTCGGCGAAACGCAAACGACGCCGCGTGCTTTCGCTGCGGTCGTGATTCCGCAAAGCGTGACGCCGGCCAACGAGCCCGCGCTGCTCGAAGCGGCGCGTGCGGTGCCGGGCGTGAGCTTCGTCGACAAGGCCGCGAGCGTGTCGAAGCTATTTGGCGAATATCGCGTCGATAGCGGCGTCTGGCTCGCGGGCGCGCTGCTGCTGGTGCTGATCCTGTTGATGCTGCGTTACCGGCCACGCGGCGGCCTCGCCGTCACGCTGCCCGTTTTGCTCGCCGTGGGTGTCACGCTCGCGGCGTTCGGCTACGCCCATGTCCCGTTCACGCTGTTCAACTGGCTCGCGCTGATGCTCGTACTCGGCGTGGGTGCAAACTATGCCGTGTTCCTGCGCGAAGGCACCTTGCGCGCGGACGCGGACCCCGGCGCAGTGTGGACCGGCGTCTTGCTGTCCTCCGCGACGACCCTGCTGTCGTTTGGCATGCTCGCCATGAGCTCGATGCCGGCGTTGCGCAGCTTTGGCGCCACACTGTCGCTCGGCATCATGGTGTCCGTGCTGCTCGCGCCCATTGGCATTCCATCGAATCGAGGAGAAACTGCTTGAGCACGTCACGTGTTTATCTGCATGCGCCAGGCATGATCAACGCACTCGGCAACGATGTGGCGTCGATCGTGTCGGCGCTGTCCAAGGGACAAGCCCTCGGGATGGGAACGCTTCAGACCCGCCGTGGCGAGGCGTTCGTCGGCCGGGTCATGGCGTCGCTCGACTGCGCGCCGGCCGCTTCGCTCGCGCACTACGACTGCCGCAACAACCGTTTGCTGCTGGCCGCTCTCGCGCAAATCAGACCCGCTATCGAAGCGGCGCGCGAACGGTACGGTGCCCGCCGCATCGGTGTGGTGCTTGGCACCAGCACATCGGGCATCAGCGCAGCCGAAGCCGCGCTCGCCCAGCATGCCGCGACCGGCGATTTGCCTGCCAGCTTCGATTACCGCCAGATGGAAATCGGCACGGCCGCGCCGTTCGCCGCCGCAGCACTCGGCCTCGAGGGGCCGGCGTTCACTGTGTCAACCGCATGCACGTCAGGGGCCAAAGCCATCATCTCGGCCCGCAGGTTGCTGGATCTGGGCCTCTGCGACGCGGTGGTGGCAGGCGGGGTCGATTCGCTTTGCGAATTGACCTTGCAGGGATTCGCTTCGATCGAATCCACCAGCGTCACCCGCATGAATCCGCTGAGCCGCAATCGCTGCGGTATCAACATCGGTGAGGGAGCAGCCGTATTCCTGATGAGCCGCGACGAAGGACCGGTCGTGCTCGCGGGCGCCGGCGAATCGAGCGACGCCCATCACATCTCGGCACCTGATCCCCACGGAATCGGAGGCGAACGCGCCTTGCGTGCCGCGCTTGACGATGCGGGCCTCGCGCCCTCGTCGATCGGTTATGTGAACCTGCATGCGACCGCGACGCGCAAGAACGACCAGATGGAAGCCCATCTGATGGCGCGGATTTTCCCGGACGGCGTCGCGGCAAGCGGGACCAAACCGTTGACCGGGCATCAGCTCGGCGCGGCGGGCGCGAACGAACTCGGCCTCGCATGGCTCACGCTCGCACGCGATGACGTCGCCTTGCCACGCCACCTTTGGGATGGCGAGGCCGACGCCGAGCTGCCGACGCTCGACCTTGTCGAAACCGAGCGGCATTTGCCGCGCCATAACGGCGCGCAGTACGTGATGAGCAATTCGTTTGCGTTTGGCGGCAGCAACGTCAGCGTGATCCTCGGCCGGTGAACGAAGCCATGATCCAGTCCAACCCATCATCTCCCGGCATCTGGCACGAATCGTTTCCGCCTATCGAGGAACTGCTGCCGCATCGCGGCACCATGCTGCTGCTGGATGCGGTGCTCGCGTGTGCAGATGAATCGCTGACAGCCCAGGCACGCGTCCAGGGCGACGCGTGGTACGCCGACGCGGCGGGCGCGATGCCCGCGTGGATCGGCATCGAGCTCATGGCGCAGGCGATCGCGGCGCACGTGGGTCTCCTGACGAGGCGAGCAGGCGACACGATGCGCCCCGGCGTCCTGCTCGGCTCGCGCCGGTACGAGGTACGCAAACCGGTATTTGCGCGCGATGCGCTGCTGCGTATCGACGTCAAAGAGTTGTTGCGCGGCGAAGAGGGCCATGGTGCCTATGAATGCGTCATTCAACACGATGGCGTAGTGGGTGCCGAGGCGGTCATCAAGGTATTTCAGCCGCGCGACTTTCAGTCATTTATCGAAGAGGGTTTCAGGTCATGAGCAGGCGTGTTCTCGTTACCGGCGCAAGCCGTGGAATTGGCCGCGCGATCGCCTATCAACTGGCCGCTGACGGCTTTGCGGTGACCGTCCACTGCCGTACCGGACGCAGTGAAGCCGAGGCCGTGACGGCGGGCATCGCGGCGCAAGGCGGAACGGCAAGCGTATTGCAGTTCGACGTGCGCGACCGCGCCGCGTGCCGCACGGCACTCGAGGCGGAAGTCGCGGCGCACGGCGCCTACTACGGCATCGTCTGCTGCGCAGGGGTGACCCGCGACGCGGCCTTTCCCGCGCTCACCGACGAAGACTGGGACATTGTCATCGAGACCGGTCTCGACGCGTTCTACAACGTCGTGCATCCGCTGACGATGCCAATGGTCCGCGCGCGCCAGGGCGGCCGGATCGTGACCGTCTCTTCGGTGTCCGGCGTCACCGGCAATCGCGGCCAGGTCAACTACAGCGCGGCGAAAGCCGGTCTGATCGGCGCGACCAAGGCGCTTGCCGTCGAACTCGCAACGCGCAACATCACTGTCAACAGCGTCGCGCCGGGCCTGATCGATACCGGTATGCTCGACGACGTGCCCGTGGAGCACGCCCTGAAGGCCGTGCCGATGAACCGCGTGGGCCAGCCCGTCGAAGTGGCGGCGGTGGTCGGCTTCCTGATGTCGGATGCCGCGTCCTATATCACGCGGCAAGTGATCGGCGTCAACGGCGGGATGGTGTGATGAAGCGCGTCGTCATTACCGGAATGGGTGGCGTGTCGGCGTTCGGCAGCCAGTGGGACGAGATCGAAGCGACCTTGAAGCGCGGCCGCAATGCGGTCCAGCGCGTGCCCGAGTGGGACTACTTCCAGTCGCTACACACGCGGCTTGCGTGTCCGTTGCCGGAATTCGTCACCCCTGCGCACTATCCGCGCAAGAAGACCCGCTCGATGGGGCCGGTCTCGAAGTACGCGGTGCGAGCCAGCGAACTGGCGCTGACCGATGCCGGCCTGCTCGACGATCCGTCGATCAGCGATGGACGCATGGGGGTCGCGTACGGATCGTCGTCCGGCTCCGTCGAACCGATTCGGGCATTCGGCAAAATGCTCGATACCGGCTCGATGAGCGACGTCACCTCGAACAGCTATGTGCAGATGATGCCGCACACGACCGCCGTCAATGTCAGCCTGTTCTGGGATCTGAAAGGCCGGATCGTGCCGACGTCATCAGCCTGCGCGTCCGGTAGCCAGGCGCTCGGTTACGCCTATGAAGCGATCGTCCAGGGCAAGCAAACCTTGATGCTGGCCGGCGGCGCGGAAGAACTGTCGGGACCGGCAGTCGCCGTGTTCGACACGCTCTATGCGACCAGCACGCGCAACGACGAGCCGCACCTGACGCCGCGGCCTTTCGACGCCGAGCGCGACGGGCTCGTGGTCGGCGAAGGCGCGGCGACGCTCGTGCTCGAAGAGTATGAGCACGCGGTGGCACGCGGCGCACGCATTCACGCGGAAATCGTGGGCTTCGGCTGCAATTCGGATGGCGCGCACATCACCCAGCCCACTGCGGAAACCATGGCGATCGCCATGCAACTGGCGCTGCAAGACGCCGGACTGCAGCCGGAGGCGATTGCGTATGTCAATGCGCACGGCACCTCTACGGATCTCGGCGACGTGGCGGAAAGCCGCGCCACGGCGCGGATCTTCGGCTCGCGCATGCCGATCAGTTCGCTGAAGAGTTACATCGGCCATACGCTCGGCGCGTGTGGTGCGATCGAAGCCTGGTGGACCATCGAGATGATGAAACGCAACTGGTACGCGCCAACGCTGAATCTGACGAACGTCGATCCAGCGTGCGCGGCCCTTGACTACATTGTCGGCGAAGGCCGCACGCTCGAGGCCGAGTACGTGATGAGCAACAACTTCGCGTTCGGCGGCATCAATACCTCCCTGATCTTCAGGCGTGCCGGATGAGCCAGGCAGCGCATACCGCGGGCGGCCTGCACCGCGTCGTCGTGACGGGCATGGGCCTCGTGTCCTGTCTCGGCAACACGCTCGACGGCGTGTCGGCGCGACTGCGAGCGGGACACTCAGGCATCTCGCGCGTCGACGCATGGCGTGAGCGCGGCTTCGCAAGCCAGGTGGCGGGGGTTGCGTCGGTAGCCGCCGAGCCGCCGTTCGAGCGCAAGCTCGAGCGCTTCATGGGCGATACCGCACGCTTCGCGTGTCACGCGGTACGCAGCGCGCTCGATGACGCCGGGCTCGATCCCGCGGCCTTGCGTTCGCCCCGAGCGGGTGCGGTCATCGGCTCGGGGGTCGGGACGATGTCCGCGTACGACATCGCCATGGGCATCGCCGGGGCGCGCGGGGTTGATCGCGTCCCGCCTTACACCGTGCCCCAGGCGATGGGCAGCACCACCTCCGCCAATGTCGCGCACGTGTTCGGGCTGGAAGGAACGACGTACTCGCCGTCGTCAGCCTGTACGACTTCGGCGCTCGCCATTGGCCAGGCCATGCAACTGATCCAGACGGGCCGTCAGCAGATCGTCCTCGCGGGCGGCGGCGAAGCGCTGCACGACAACATGACGCTGATGTTCGATGCCATGGGCGCGCTGTCACGACGCTTCAACGAAGCGCCCGAGCACGCTTCCCGTCCCTACGACGTCGCGCGTGACGGCTTTGTGATGGCCTCGGGAGCCGGCGTGCTGCTGCTCGAATCGCTCGAGCATGCACTCGCACGGGGGGCGCGCATTCACGCCGAGCTGAGCGGCTTCGGTCATTGCACCGACGGTTCAGACATGGTGGCACCGCGTGCACCCGGCATTGCTCGCGCCATGCGTGAGGCGCTGGACGAAGCGAAGGCGAGTCCCGACTACATCAACACCCACGCTCCTTCGACGCCGCGCGGCGATCTCGAAGAACTGCGCGCACTAGCCGCCGTATTCGGCAACAAAGTGCCGCCGTTTTCGTCGACCAAAGGCTTGACGGGTCATCCGCTCGGCGCATGCGGCGCGCACGAAGCCATCTACACGCTGTTGATGATGAGGGATGGCTATTTCGCGGGGACAAGCGGCATCGAGACGCTCGATCCTGCGGTGGCGGACCTGCCGCTCGTGCGTGTGTCGCGCGAGGCGCGCATCGATACGGCCATGTCGGTTTCATTCGGGTTCGGCGGCAGTTGCGCGAGCCTGATGTTTCGCGCCTGGAAAGGCGCATGACGTTTGTGGTGACTTTAACAAGAAGAGGAAAACACAATGAGGAACGGTCTCATGCTGGGTGCACTGGTTGCAGTGGCGATCACACAAGCCGGATGTGCGACCCAGGTCAAATCGCTGCCGTTGGAATCGGCTGTGCAACAACCCGCAGCGGGGAGCGGCGTCGCCTTGTATTTCGGCTCGCAAGGCCATCCGGAGGTTCAGCACCAGCTTGGTCAAGTGTCGTACTCGGCGCGCGTGGCACGTGTGCAGGACGGCGCAGACGCCTCGTGCGGCAAGGCGCTTGAGCAAGCGCTGAGCAAGCTGCGCGCCGCTGCACGGGAGAAAAATGCGAATGCCGTGATCAACGTCCAGACCCGTTTCCATAGCACTGAGACCAGTTCGGCCACCGATTTCACCTGCGGCGTGAGCCCCAGCGCGGCAGCAGTGGCCGTGCGAGGCGATATGGTCGTGCTGCAAAACAACTAAACCAATACAACGAGGAATCTTCATGAAACGCCAATTGATGCTTGCCGCCTTCGCCACGCTGGTCGCGTCGCACGCCTTCGCTCGCGACACCGTCGCCAGCTATCCGGTCGACGCCGCAATCGCGAGCGAACCGGGCAAAGTCACGCCGGATGTCGCGCTTTACTTCGCCGGCCAGAGCCACCCGGCGGTGGCGCAATCGTATGGCGAGTTCGCCACGAACAAGAAGACCAACGCGTTCGGCAAGAGTGATCTGCAGGCTTGCCAGCACGTGTTCCTCTCCGCCGTGATCGAGTTACAGGAGCGCGCGCGCAAGGAAGGCGGCAACGCCGTCATCAACATCAAGAGCAACTACCGCAACGAGCTGACCGAAAGCGCCACCGAGTTCACCTGCGGCGCAGGTGCAGTGATCGCCGGCGTGGCGCTGGTGGGCGATGTGGTGACGCTGAAAGGTCGTTGAACGTCAGCCCGCTTTCACCGCCGCGACATTGACGAGGGTTTCGCGGCGCTTGCCAGGCTGAGGACGATGCAGGCCGAGCCGTTCGAACAGGCCGAAATCGATGGCGCGGCTCCACCACAGATAGGGCAGCGAGACGTTGTGCTGTCCAAACGCGAAACCCGCGTGCCGGATCATGTCGAGATACCCGTCTGCGCTCTTCTGCACATGCATAGGATGGCGGAACAACAGACGGATCACCCACGACCTGATGTAGGCTTCGGTGGATTCGGCGAACAGCAGCACGCCGCCAGGCTTGAGGACACGATGGAACTCGGCAAGGGCGCGCTCCTGCTCGACGAGGTGATGGAAAGTCTGATGGCAGAACACGATATCGACACTTGCGCTGGGCAGCGCGAGCTGCGCGCAGTCGCCATGGAGCACTTCGATGCCGCCGACGTCGCGGGTGTGGGTCTTGCATACGCGTGCGGCCTCAGCGGCGAGTTCGAGCGACGGCTCGTGGTAGTCGATGCCGATGATACGGCCTGGACGGAACGCCTCGGCCAGCAGGCGAAACGATATGCCTTGTCCGCAACCGACATCGGCGATGACGGGGGCCTCGGGCAAGGGTGTGTCGATCAGGCGTTTCAGATCATTGATCGCAACACGCAGAACATGATGCTCCCAGGTGTGGGTACGCAGGAACCATATTCCGAAGGCCGTCTCACGCACGAAAGGCACGGCGGACATTTCAGACGAAGACATGTGTTTTCCCCGGCAGATTCTGGCTTTGATTGAACACATGCCATTGTAATGGCAAGCAAGAGCGTCACGATGCTGGGCCCGCCGCGGCGCAGTTCACTTCAGATAACTGTTAGAGGAAAGATTGAATTCCCTTTCACCAACAAACAACGACGTAGATGTGGCGATCATCGGCGCGGGTCCGGCGGGCGCGGTAGCAGCAGCGCTGCTCAGAAAGGCGGGGCGTTCGGTGCTCGTGCTCGAGCGGCAACATTTTCCCCGCTTTTCGATTGGCGAGAGCTTGTTGCCGCAAAGCATGGCGTACCTCGAAGCGGCCGGCATGCTTCAGGCTGTCGTGCAGGCGGGATTCCAGCATAAGAACGGCGCGCACTTTATCTGGCGGGACAAGTCGTCCGCCTTCGACTTCCGCGACAAGCATTCGCCGGGGTGGGGTACGACCTATCAGGTCGAACGCGCGGTATTCGACGACATTCTGATTCGTTGCGCAGCGGAACAGGGGGCCGAGGTGCGCTTTGGGCATACAGTGCGGGCCCTGCAAACCGGTAGCGCGCCCGTACTCGACGTCGTCGATGAGGAAGATCACGCGTACCAGGTGCACGCCCGGTATGTGCTCGACGCCAGCGGTTTTGGCCGCGTGCTGCCTCGTCTGTTGAATCTCGAGATTCCGACGCGGATGCCGACGCGTGCGGCTATCTTCACCCACGTGCGCGACGGCCTGACACTCGACGCCACCGACCGCAACAAGATTTGCGTCGCAACCCATCCGGAACGCCGCGACGTCTGGTTCTGGATGATTCCACTGGCGGGCGGCCGTTCTTCCGTCGGCTGCGTTGCCGAGGCTGAGTTCCTCGCCGGCCCCGAGGAAGAACGCGACGCGAAACTGCGCGACCTGATCCAGCAGGAACCGACGCTAGCACGGTTGATCGGCGATGCGCCGTTTCTAATGCCTGTGCGCCACATTGGCGGCTATGCAGCCAACGTCGAACGCCTGCACGGACCGGGCTACGCACTGCTTGGCAACGCGGGCGAGTTTCTGGATCCGGTGTTTTCATCCGGCGTGACGATCGCGCTGCGTTCGGCACATCTCGCCGTGCAGACGCTCGAGCGGCAACTGAACGGCGAGCGGGTCGATTGGCAAGCCGCCTACGATGTCCCGTTGCGCAAGGGCATTGATACGTTTCGCGCGTTTGTGGAGCGGTGGTACACGGGCGCGTTGCAGGACATCATCTTTTATCCGCGTCAGACCACGCTGATTCGCCGCATGATCAGCGCAATCCTGGCAGGGTATGCGTGGGACGAGTCGAACCCGTACGTGGCGGATCCTGTGCGCCGGCTAGATGCCCTACACGATATCTGCCTGAACCACTGAGGTTGGGAACGTCGACCGTATCGCGCGGGTCTTTGCGCCCCAACGCCAGGAAACGAAACGCTCGGTGCGAGAGAAATCAGACTCCGTCTAATTTCTCTCGCGGTCATCCGCCATGCCGCGGCTCATAAAAGCATCGATGCCATCGGTCCGCGACGAAGCAAACGCCCTGACCACCACGGTACCGACGACGCTCAAAACAATCACTACGGCCGCAATCTCAAGCAAAGTCATGTTCATGAGAAAACTCCACATATGCTGGGAGTCGCCAGGACGAAGCGAAATAAACACCGCGCATGACGACACAGTTCCATCTACCAGCATAGGCAGATGGAACTTGTGCGCCAAACGAGCATTTTTCATTGGTATGTGAGAAATATTGCGATGGCGCCGATTCGGTGCCACGCGCTTCTCACTGGCGCTCGGGAAAACGTAGCCTCGAATGATTCCGGCCGTACGAAACGTAGATGATCAGCCCGATCACCAGCCACACCACGAGCCGCACCCATGTGACGAGCGGCAGTCCCGCCATCAGCAGAAGGCAGAACAGGATCCCCAGAACCGGCACGATCGGCACGCCTGGAACCCGGAAAGGGCGTGAAGCATCGGAGTCGCTGCGCCGCAGATAGATCACGGCGCCGCACACAAGGATGAACGCGAACAAGGTGCCGATGCTAACCATCTCTCCCAGCACACTGATCGGCGTAAGCGCCGCCACGATCGCGACGATTGTGCCGATCATGATCTGGCTCAGGTGAGGCGTCTGAAGACGCGGATGGACCCGCGCGAACAGAGGCGGCAGCAAGCCGTCTTGCGACATCGTGAAGAAGATGCGGCTCTGTCCGTACAGCAGCACGAGTATCACGGTGGTGAGTCCGGTGAGCGCACCGAACTTGATCAGCACGGAGAACCAGGTGAGGCCGATGGCATCCACGCCCTTGGCGATCGGATCCGGGACATTCAGTTGCCCGTAAGGTACGAGTCCAGTGAGGACACCTGCGACGAGGATGTACAGGATAGTGCAGATGACCAGCGACCCCAGAATGCCGATCGGCATGTCCCGTTGCGGCTTTTTCGCTTCCTGCGCGGCGGTGGACACCGCGTCGAAACCGATGAACGCGAAGAACACCACGGCCGAACCACGCAAAATCCCGCTCATGCCGAAGTTGCCGAACTCACCCGTATTCGCCGGGATAAACGGATGCCAGTTCGCCGGCTTGATGAAAAACACGCCGAGCGCGATGAAGGCCACCACCACGACCAGCTTGACCGCCACCATGATGTTGTTGAGCCGTGCAGACTCTTTCGTACCAAGCACGAGCATGGTGGTGAGGATTGCGATGATCACTATCGCCGGCAGATTGATGATGCCCGTCACGGTCGTGCCGTCGGCGAGCTTGATGACGGTGCCGGGCGCGGCGGCGAACGCAGGCGGGATATTGATTCCCGCGTTATGCAGCAAGCTCACGATATACCCGGACCAGCCAACCGCGACGGTCGCGGCGCCCATCGCGTATTCGAGGATCAGGTCCCAACCGATCATCCACGCGAATATTTCGCCCAACGTGGCATAGGTGTAGGTGTAACTGCTACCGCATACGGGCAGCATGGCCGCCAGTTCCGAGTAGCAAAGGCCGACGAACGCGCAGGCGATGCCGCCGAGTACGAAGGACAGGATGATACCGGGGCCGGCGAACTGCGCTGCGGCGGTGCCGGTCAGGACAAAGATGCCGGCGCCGATAATGGCGCCGATTCCCATCGCCGTGATGCTGGTGGCGCCGAGCGCTTTCGATAGCGAGTGGCTTCCTTCTGCATCAGCGCTTCCCACGATATCGGCGACGGATTTCCGCGCCATGTAGCTTGTATCAGCCATGATGAGTCGTCCCGTTCAAATGGTGTTTGGGCACGAACCGACTCGGCTTGCTTCGGCTCGCAGAGCACGACAAGGCAACTGTTACCGAAGACTGGCAAGGATAAGGTGGAGGGAAATGTCGAATTCAGTGTAGTCTGAATTAAAACTAAAGTGAATATACGGTGTGCCTGGAGGTCGTGTGGGTTTCAGTTGAAGCGTAGGGTCGTTTGACCTCGGATTGCTTCTGCTGGCGTTCGGGAGAACGACAACCCCACATCAAGGTGAAGGCTTTCGGGATGGTGAGGACTTCCAGGATTTAACATTAAAGGCTAGCCGGCAGACAGCAGACGAGCAACCTGATCCGATTTCGTTTGCACCGCGATATCTTTCGCCGTCATTCCGCGATTGTCCTTTAACGCCCGATCCGCACCGCGAGCGATCAGCAGTCGGGCGGTGTCCGCACGATCATATCCCGCGGCCCACATCAGCGCGGTGAGATCGTTCTTGTAGGTGCGATTCACATCGACCCCAGCATCGAGCAACTGACTCACAACCTTCGTTTGTCCCTGGCCGGCCGCATACTCCATAGCGGTCTTGCCGATGCGATCCGTGGCGAGAGGATCCGCGCCATGCGCCAGCAGGAGCGCAACGATTGCATCAAAGCCTCCGTACGCCGCGGCCATCAATGGCGTGACGCCGGGCGCATTCGCGTGCTGGACGTTTGCACCGTGTTCGATCAGCGCACGCGCCATAGCCGCATCGCCTTTTTTGCACGCAGTGATCAATGCGGTGTCGCCGATGCGGTTCATGGCGTCCACTGCCGCCCCGCGCTGGAGCGCCGCGAGAGCCGACACCTGGTCGTCGTCTTTTGCGGCTGCCAGCAGTTGCCGGTTAGTTTCCCCATCGCCTTCGCCTTGCGCATGCGCGGGCAAACGTGCACCGAACACGCCGGCAAGCAAAACAACAGTCGCAATCGCACGGGTAAAAGTCTCTTTCATGCTATCTCCCCCTGCTACTCGAGATTGTTGATGTATGCGGCCAGATTGCGAATGTCATCGTCAGTCAGATTGCGCGTCACACTGCTCATGTTGCCCGCGTCGTTGGTCCGCGTGTGCGAGCGGAAGTCCTGCAATTGCTTGACGATGTACTGATACTGTTGACCCGAAACACGCGGAATCTCGTTCTGCCCAGCAAAGCCCCCTAGATGGCACATCGTGCATAGCACCTCGGCAGATTTCTTCCTTCCCGCCTCAATGCTGACGCTATCCGACTTGTACGGGACGGGAACCAGCTTTTGCGCGGCGAAGTAATCGGCGAGATCCTGCATGTCCTCTTTCGACAGGTTGGCCGCCATGGGCGACATGCGCGGGTCGCTGCGCCGTCCTTCCTTGAAGTCCTTCAACTCCAGATAGATATAGCGCGCGTTTTGACCTGCAAGAATCGGATAGTCCGGGTTGGTCGAATTGCCCGACGGCCCATGACACGCCACGCACACTTGCGCTTTCGCCTTGCCCGCCTCGGCGTCGGCGTTCGCGTTCAACGGCAGCCATGCGGCGGCGAACCAGCCGCACAGCAGTGCCGTCCATAAGCGGTGCGTGAGACCCAGTGCTGCCCGCAGCCTCCGCATCGTCATGGCAACGCGAAGACGAGCACGGTGTTGCCGCGCTTATAGTCGAGCTGCGTATTGCCGCCAGCCGCGACTGCGATGTACTGCTTACCGTGCACCATGTAGGACACTGCGGGCGCGTTGACGCCGGCGCCGCACTGGAATTCCCAGAGCTTCTTGCCGGTGGTGGAATCGAATGCCCGGAACAACCCGTTGCCTTCGCCGTTAAATACCAGGCCACCCGCCGTCGCCAGCACGCCGCCGATCAGCGGCTGCTCGGTCTTGAAGTCCCACACGACCTTACCCGTGTCGACGTTCACGGCGGCCAGCTTGCCCCATTGCCCCTCGGTCGGGATCGTCTTGAACGCACCGCCCAGCCATAGCTTGCTGCCGCCCGGATAGGCGGCGTCCTCGACCTGATAGGTCATCGGCTGATGCAGGTTAGCCGCGTAAACGAGGCGTGTCTGCGGATCGAACGCCATCGGCGACCACTCGACCCCACCGTTCGCGCCAGGCAGCATCCGCGCGCCTTCCGCGGTCGGCAACGTCCACATGTTCTCTTGCGGAATCATCGCCTGCGAATAGCGGATCAGCCGTCCGGTGGCGCGATCGTGAACGTACACGTGGCCAGTCTTGCCCGCATGCACCACGGCCGGAATCATCTTGCCGTTTTCGTCGCGCGCGTCGATCAGCATCGGCGGACTCACGGCATCGAGGTCCCACAGATCATGCGGCACATACTGGTAGTGCCATTTGTATTTGCCGGTGTCCAGATCGATCGCGACAAGCGAATCCGTATAGAGGTTGTCTCCCGGCCGGATGGCGCCATACAGGTCCGGCGACGGATTGCCGACCACGAAGAAGACCGTATGCGTTTGCCGATCGACTGCGGGCGTCATCCATACGCCGCCGCCGAGCGTCTTGTAGAAGTCTCCGCCTTTGTCGGACAACTGCTTTTTCTCCGCATCGATGTCGCGCTTCTCATCGCGGCCAGTCGCGTCTTTCGTGGCCCATACGCCTTCCTGGCCGGTTTCCGGAATCGTATAGAACGTCCACAGCAATTGACCGGAGTTCGCATCAAACGCCTTGACGAACCCGCGTATGCCATATTCGCCGCCGTTGGTGCCAATCAGCACCTTGCCGTCGACGACCGTCGGCGCCATCGTTTCCGAGTAGCCCTCATCGGGATCGGCGATCTGCGTTTGCCACAACACGCTGCCGGTTTTTGCGTCGAGCGCGACGAGTTTCGCATCAAGGGTGCCCATGTACAGCCGGCCGCCTGCTATGGCAACACCCCGATTGTTGGGCCCGCAACAAAACGTCGTGACCGAACCCATCTTGTGCTTGTAATGCCAGAATTCCTTGCCCGTCACCGCGTCGATCGCATACACATGGTTGAACGAAGTGGTAATGAACATGACACCGTTCGAAACGATCGGTGCCGTTTCCATTGACTCGTTGACAGCTGTCTGGAATATGAAAGCTGGCCTGAGCTTGGATACGTTCGTCTTGTTGATTTGTGCGCCGCGGTAGTAGCGCGTCTGCGCGTACGAGCCGTTCGGATGCAGCCAGTCGTTCGACGCGGTGGCTGCCCTGTCGAGTTGTTCCTGGCTTACGGGCTGTAGCGTCGACGGCACCGGCGAGTTCGTCGTAGTCGAACTGTTTTGAACTTCGTCCGCGGCGTAAGCGTTTGGTAAGCATAACGCGATGGCGAGCAGGGAAAGACCAATAACATCTGGACCGCGAACGAATGGCATGAGCGTCTCCTTGGCTTCTTGTTGTTTAAGAATTCCAGTGTTGGAGTGCGGCATTCATCCACGCAGCGGACGGCGTAGAAAAGCAGGATGGCACAACCCTCTCAAACAACAAAAGCGTACGATTTAGAACCGTTGATTGCGTTGTCAGGATGGGTCGGCTGCGCATAGATGGGCGAGGGAATGTCCTCGTCCCCCGAAAAGGCCGGCTCGCTTAAGCGTAGGCTATGCGCTCGAGATTTTCCAGACTCTCAACAGGTTTTGAGAAGCGCTTCCTCACACGTATGACGAGTTCGCCCGTCTGCCTGCCACGCGACGCCTGGCCGAGGCGAACTCCGACGCGAATCGCAAGACGAGCAGGAACAACGCAAGCAGCGCGGGACACCAGCGCAAGTCGGTCGGCACCGCTTCCCTGTGACCGAATCGCGCATCGAGCAGGGCGTCGCTCATGGACGCCGCGCCCAACAGGCGGCGATATCCGAAGCCGATCTGTCCGGCCACCACAGCAAGGTAATGCCCACGCAATTCGGACAACTCCTCGTGACTTTCCGCCTGAGTTCCGGAACCCGGCTGCGGGGGAACCTGGATTACATCCTCTGCCTGCCAGTAGCCGTCACGGTTACCGTCGGCGTCGGAGCGCGGAACGGGCGCGGCTTGATCGCCGCCCACGCCGATCAGCCAGCCCTTGACCTGAGCGGGATTGATGTCTCGCTTCAGTGCATCGGACGGCAGGACCGGCGGCGCCTCCTGGCCATCGGTGACGAACACCACCGCCGCGCCCTGTCCGACGTCCTGCGCCACGCGAGTCGCGGAATAGATGCCGCCTTCAGCGATGCGGCTCCAGTTGGTCCAGCGCATGCGCCAATCGATCTGGTCGAGCGACGACAGCAGCGCATCAAAGTTACCGCAGACTTCGACGGGCGCCAGCAACAGCAACGTCCGCTGACCCGTGAACACACTCCAGCCCACCTTCGAGCCGCAAGGCAGTTGTCCCATCGCGTCGCGCATCGCCGCCCGCGCGAACACGAGACGGCTCACCGGTGCGCCATTCAGCGCGACGTCTTCGACATCCATGCTTTGCGTAATATCGAAGGTGACGATGTAGCTGAACGTATCGCGCGGGAGTATCACACGGGGCATGGCTACCGCTGCGATCAGCAACAGAAACGCCACCGTGGTCATCCAGTGGCGCCGGCCAAAGAGCCCACGCGTCAGTGTGCCGAGGCTCACGGCAAATCCTCGCTCTGCGCACCGCGTAGGTGGACGTTGTGCTGCTCCTTGACCTCGGGCGTGTCGGACCCGGAACGCGTTTCAGGCGCGAGCCACAGCGCCCGCTCGAGGTTGTAACGCGCATCCCAATCGTCCGGCGCCGCACGCAGCAACGTTCGGTAGCGCGCCTTGGCCTCCTCGACCATGGCGACCGACTGAACCGTGCCGGATGGGCTGTGGCCCATACCCTCACGCAGGTACATGTTGCCGAGATCGAACAGCGCCGCGCGCCCAACGTCGTCAAGGCGCTTGTCGCGGATCAGGTCCTCGAAAAGCGGGCCCGCCGTATCGTAGGCGCCCGCCTTCGAGAGCGCTATGGCGCGCGCGAGTCGGACCTCGCGGGCGGCGCCGTCGTTGCGCTCGTTGCGCGGGAAACCCGCCGTGCCCTCCTTGCCCCTTGCATTGCCTGTTTCACCTGCCGCCGCAGCCATCGCCTGATTGACGTGCTGCGCGTGCTGCAGGCAGGCCCAGTCATACGCTGCCACTCCGGCGCAGCACAGCGCGACGGCGGCGAAGATGACGTGAATCGACGTGCGCGTCATGACCAGGCCCGCACCTGAAGCAGCCGCAAAGCCAGCAACAGCGCGCAACCCACCAGCGCCACCGCGAAGCAATACGGACTGAAATCCTGCCGCGGCAGACGCTCAATGAACGAAGTCAGCGCGTTTTGCTGCCGGTTGATCTCGGCCATCGCATCCTTCATCGCCTGCGCATTACCGGCCTGGAAAAGCCGATAAGGCGTCTTTAGCGAGAGGAAGTAACGATGCAGCTCCGCTTCTGCTGAAGACTCGGTCGCGGGAAGCGCGGCGTTCAGATCGGGACTGTAGACGCCGCTGCGCAAGTAGATAAAGTAAAGCACGATCTGGTTGCGCAGCAGTCCATCCTGGATGAGCCGCCGTACCGGCGCGTCGAGTTTCGCGCCACCGTCTGAGACGAGGACGATCGCCCGGCGGCCCGACGAGACGCCTCCATTGAACTCGCCGATCGCGGCCAGCAGGCCGCGGTCGAGTTCCGTGTCCGGCATGCCGCGTCCCACCGCCGTGGCCGCGATCGCTGCATCGATCGCACGATGGTCGTAGGTAAACGGCATCGCCAGCACAGGGCTCGTGCCGAACATCATGAACGCGAGCCGGTCATTAGGCCGTTGCGCAATGAAGTTCGTGAGCGATGCGCGCGCCACCTTGTTCTTCGACTCACCCGATGGCGACTCCACACCTTTGCTATTCATCGTTTCGTCCATGCTCGCACTGCGATCCATCAGGATCAGAATCTGGGCCCCGCTGCCCGTGCGCAGCACCTGCCGGTGCGAGCGTCCCGGACCGGCCAGGCCCAGCACAATCGCTGCCATCGCCAGCACGGCACTGCCCCGTCCGAGCAAGCCGATCCACTGTCCGACGCGGTCGTCCGGCAACCATGCGACCCAGGAAAATGGCAGCGCCTCGCCGCGCCGCGGCGCCAACGGCAGCGCGGCCAACGGCAGCAAGACGAGCAGCCACGGATAGGCAAAATCGAACGCCAAGTTCATCGCTGATGGCGCTGCTCGGCGCGATACAGTGACCGGCATAGCCCGCGCAGCGGATAAGGGGCCGCTGCCGGTGCAGGCGTAAAAAATCGCTCGGTCGACTGCTGATAGAACTGTTCGAGTTGCGCATGAAGCGGCTGCAAATACGGAGCTCGCGCGAACAGACTGGGCAGAGAACCCGCGTGAACGACATGGCCCGCCGTCTCATTCAATGCGTGGTGCAGACAGAGCCATCCATCCGCGGACGTATCCACGTTCGGTCCGTCGAGCCGCCGCATCTGCCGCCAGGCGCGCGCAAACGGCAGCCGGGCCGATTCGCGCCAGTTGCGCCACAGCCACCAGCCCACCCACGACAGCACAGTCAGCAGCAACAGGCCGAGCGCGACCCTCGCCTGCCCCCGCAGTGGCGCGGTCGGCACCCAAGGCGCTGGCCGGTCAGGCCGCATCAGCTGCAGATCGCCGGCATTGAAAGCGTCGGCGGGCGTCATCGGACCGATGCTAAGCGGCCACTCGGCAACCAGTAGCGTCGCACCGGACGCCGAGGTCAATGTCAACCCAGGCAGGGCAATCCGGGTGAGCGTGGGTGCAACGTTGACGACCTGGTAGTCGATCGCCATCCACCGGCGACCCTCTGCATCGGTCTCGTAACGGGCCGGCAGGCGCTCGAGCCACGCGCCGGTGCGGCCGATGGAAGGCGGCGTCACCGAACCCACATCGTTATCGCCGGCTGGCAGCAGAATGCGTTGCGTGAGGACATCGCCGAGCAGGTAGCCATATGCGCGCGGCTCCTGAACCATCGGCTGAAACACCTTGCCCGAGACCGCGGCGGCGCTCATCACCGGCGTCAGTGTCAGTGCAAGCGCCATCACCCACGCCGACGACAAGGCACACGCCCGCAAGAAGACCGGTGTCGTGGCAGCCCATGTCCGGCGATGCGAACGACCCGCTCTGCCCATCCGGCGGCCACCCTGTCTCATGCAATCGCCTCCAGAAAATAGCGCGACATGGCCTCTGGATCAAAAGCGCTCTCGACGTAAAACGGCTGGATGCCGCGCACGCCGAACAGCTTCGAGAGTTCCGCACGCCGCTGCACAACGGCCTCATACCAGCGCTCGCGGACGCTACTGCGCAGCCACAGCATGCGCTGCCCAGCGGACTCGGCGTCGTCGACCGCGAGCAACGAGCCGCCGATGGGCGGCGCGATCTCAGCGCTGTCCCAGATCACCATCGGGACCACGCAGGCATGGACCAGCAAGTCAAGTACCGCGGGCAAGTCCACCAGCGGCCAGTGAAAGTCCGAAACCAGAAAGACCAGCGCCTGCCGCCCCGCCAGCGTCACAGCGGCGCGCCTAAGCCCCGCCATGCTGGTGCTTGCGACCGGCTCGCTCGTGCTCTCGCGCAGCATCGCCGCGAGCACATTGCCGACGCCCCGGCCATAGCGCGCCGGCATGAAAAGATCGTCGCGCGCGCGGGTATCGAAAGCCAGCATGCCTAACTGATCGCCGACACGGAATGCGCTGTATCCCAACGCTTCGACAAAGTCCGCGGCAACCTGCAACTTCGTCCGGCGCATCCCGAAGTGCATCGACGCAGAGACATCGACAATCACCTGCACCGGTACCGCGGCGCGCTGCAGATGAACCCGCACCAGCCACTCCGAGCGTGCGGCGCGCACGCTGGCACGCAGATCCAGACGGCGCGGATCCGGATAGTCGAACAGGCGTCCGTGCATCGCGAATTCCTGACCGGCGCCGAAGCTCGCTCCGCGGTGCGAGCCGGGACGAAATCCGCTGGCACGCATCGGCAAACGGTAGTGAAATTCCGCTGTCCCGTTCATGGTTCAGGGTACGGCGAGCCGGTTCATGATTTGCGTGATCAGCGCTTCAGAAAATTCCTGGCGGCGCAGTTCATAGATCGGCGTGAAGAACACGCGATGCCCGAGCGCGGGCATCAGCACGGCATGAATGTCCTCCGGCAGCAGATGCGAACGGTTGGCCAGCCACGCCACCACGCGGGCGGCCCGCAACAGCGCGCTCATGCCTCGCGGGCTTGCGCCTGCCAGAATGAGCCGGTCCATATCGACGCCGTCTAGTGCAATGCCAAAGGACTGCGGCGTTTCCGTTGCTTGCCAGATGTCCAGAACGTAGCGCTCGATCGTTGCGCTCGACTGAACACTGTCCTGAATCGCCGCGCCGACCTGGTTCAACTGTTCCCACGGAACGATCCCGGGCGAGAGCCGTGCAAGCAGCCTGTCGACGTCATGGAACGCCGCATCGAAGACCAACGCGCGCCGCACCTCGGCATCAGTCGGCGTGGGCATGCTCAACTCGAACAGGAAGCGGTCGCGAGCGGCCGATGCAAGCTCGAAGGTCTCTTCCTTCTCGACCTTGTTGCGGTCGGCGAACACCGTCATATGCGGGAAACGATATTCGCGATCGAACGCCCACACGGAACGCTCCGCCATCGCTCGCAGCAGGAGTGATTGAACCTGCGGACGGGCGCGATTGATCTCGTTGAAGAAGAAGGTGGTCAGCCGCTCACCGTGCCGAAGCAGCGGACCGGGATCGATACGCGGCTTGCCCTCGGCGTCGACGTACGTGTGATAGACGAGGTCGCCAGGCATCAGATCGATGGTGCCCTCGACACGTTCGAATTCCCCGCCCACGACGCGCGCAAACGCGCGCAATACGGTTGTCTTGCCGACACCGACACCGCCTTCGAGGAGCACATGACCGCGGGCGAACAAGGCCACATTGATGAGACGAATGGTCTGCGGCTGGCCGATCACGGCGCTCGAGATCTCGTCTTCGATTTGCAGTGCATGCAGGCGCCAGTCCTGAAGCAGTTCGCCAGAACCCATTGATGCAATCCCCTATAGCAGTCCTACAGGAGCAGACTCGTCGTCAACCCGCGCGACGAATGTGCTTCTTGTGAAATGTACGGTCGTCTGTCTTTGCATACTTTGTGCCAACACAGCGGCGAGCGCGGCATGCATGCTTGCGCGAAGAAGGATGTCACCCTGTCACTCCTTTTCAGTACACACTGTGCCGCTACGGCACAATCCGGGTGCGTATCACGGTGAGGAGCCGTTAGCTGGCGCCCCCGCTGCCGCACTGCCGACAAAGATTCCAACCAGCGCCGTCGCGCCACGGCGCCAGGACAGGTCGGTATTGCCGCGAATGTCGACTGAGCGCTGGAATACGGTCGCCCCGCTGGCGACATCTTCGACGTGCAGATTGATATTGAGGATCAGGTTGCTGACTTTCTGGACCCAGCATCGACCGACCTGCTCGACGCCGAGTTTGCGTCCCACCTGCCGCGCACAGTCGGCGCATGCGTTCAGATCCTGCGATGCGCCGAGTTGAGCGATCAGACCGGTAGCCGGGCCATTGTCGGCGACCTGATAGCGCTGGCTATCGCGCAACTGCTCACGCAATGCGTTGCTGACCATCTGGAGGCGCGCCTGCTGGATGCGGTTGATCTCGGCATCGTTGTAGGCCGCGTTATCGTCCATCAACACGCAGTCCATGACCGCAATCGAAGTGGGCGCACCGAGCGCCTGCGACCCGGTGAATGCCACGCAGATCACGCTGACAAATCCCACGTAGCGCACGTAGCGCGCGAGCGCTGCAGGTACCCGAATGACAACGCTCATTTCAGAACTCCCCACTTCGCGGGCAACGTGACGAATGGCGCGTACTCGTGATCCAGATACGCGGCGGCCTGTTCGAGCAGAAACTGCCTGAATACCGTGCAGGTCGGAGACAACTGCTTGGCCCGCAGATGCACGATCTGCCACGTACGTTCAATCGGCGTGCCGTTCACGTCCAGCAAGGCGATTTCCTTCGTGCGCAATTCCAGCAGCAACGTATGGAGAGAAATCAGGCTCACCCCCATGCCCGCCATGACCGCCTGTTTGATCGTTTCGTTACTACCGAGCGTGACGACTTTCGCGGGCGTGAACAGATGCTGTCTGAACATTTCCTCCGCGGCCATGCGCGTTCCTGAACCCGGCTCACGCAACAGGAACGTGTCACCCCTGAGTTCCTGCAGATCAAAGCGCTGCGCACCGCACAGCGAATGGCTCAGCGGCGCGATCAGCACTTGCGGATGCCAGGCAAGCGGCTCGGTCATGGTATCGAGTTCCGGCGGCGGCCGCCCCATGATGGCGAGATCGATCGCATTGTCCTGCAGCATGCGCAGCAGCGCGTCGCGGTTGCCGACGGAGAAATGCACGTCGACCTTGGGATACAGGTGCGAATACATGGCCAGCAGCTTCGGCGCGAAATACGTCGCGGAACTGACGATGCCCACCGCGATCGAGCCGCTATCGGCCTGCTTGAGCGACGTCATCGCGTCTTCGGCATCCTTGATCTCGCCGAGAATCCGGCTCGCGTGATGGCTCAGCTTTTCACCCGCTTCGGTCATGGTGAGTTTGCGCGCGATGCGCTCGAAGAGACGCAGTCCGACTGCCTCCTCTAGCTGATGAATCTGCATCGACACCGCCGGTTGGGTCAGATGCAGTTCCTCCGCGGCTCGTGCGAAGCTCGTGTAGCGGCTCGCCACGACGAAAATCTGCAACTGACGCAAAGTCAGCGAGCGGATGAAATTCACCTTGGCGCGACCCGCTAACGGCTCGCCCGAGGCGCGTCGGAAGGCTTCACAGGTACATGCGGTGCGTTCGGCCGCGGTGAAAGTTTTCGCAATGCCGCCTGGAAGCTCAGCGTCTGCGTCTGCAGTGGATGCGCAAAATCGTTGTTCGCGCCGGGCACGTCGGTGCGGATCAGCGCGACCTGGCCCGGCACCGTATCGGCGATCAGGAACGTGTAGCGCTTGCCGGTGTATTGAGCGAAGCGTTCCGCGTTGGGGTCATTCAGGTACGGCTGCACGACGATCTGCTGGGCCTTTACGGACTTACCGCCGATCTGGCTCGTCACCGTCTCGATCCTGGGTCCCGCGGCGAGCGCGAGCCGCAGGCGCTGCTGGAAATAACGGCGCTGGCCGCCCGTCAGGCGCTCCATCTCCGCGATATCGCGCTCAAGGAAATAGATAATCACGGGGTTGCACTGCAAGCCGCCGCTCGGCAACGGCACCGCGCCGCTGTGATCGGACACCTGGGCATCGCCTTTGGCGTTGTCCGGGCTCACCACCAGCACCCTGACGACGTCCGTGCTGTGCGCCGGCTGGTCCGAGCTGAGCAAGGCGTAGTCGAGCTCGGTTTGCTGTTCGATGCCGTGTAGATGATCCGTCGTGAAGATGAGCCGCTCGGCGGCCGAGATTTCGTCCGTGCCCGCAGCAAATGCCTCGGCATGCATCTGACAAACCACGCAGGCGATGCACGCCGCGAGCATACGTCGCCACTCGCGACGCAAGCGCATCCGTGCACCCCTCATGGCGACCCATCCGCGGGCTTGCCGGTCGGCGTGTCGATGGGCTTCAGAAGCGGTACTTCGTAGCTCGTGAGGATGCTGTCGATCTTGTCGTGGTTCGCGCCGATCCACTGATCGACCTTGTCCTTCCACGCCTTCTCGCCGTAGCGCACCCCCATCGAGATCGTATAGTCAAAGCGGATCCCCGGCGTGGGCGGAAACGGCACCAGCTTCACCGTATCGCCGGCACGCTTGGCGAAATAACCCGCAATCGGCCCCCACAGGAACACGACGTCGACATTGCCCGCCTGCAGATCGTGTTCGATCATCTGGCCGGGATATTCCTGCGGGTCGCCACTTTGCACCTGATATGAGACCGCCTGATCGATCAGGCCGTGACTGAGCAGCCAGTCGACCGCGGGCGTCTGCGAGAAGATGCCGAAGCGCAGCTTGTGTAACTGGTCCGGCGGCAGCTTGAGCAGATCGTCAGGCGTATTGATGCCGGCCAGCTCAGGCCGTTTGGCAAACACCATCGCATACGTGGAGCGCAGGTAGGGCTGCGTCGTCGAGGTCATGTCGTAGCCTTTCGGCACGCCGATGATCAGATCACACTTGTAACGCTCGGTATCCGGCTCCTTCTCGCGCAACGTGTGGCGCACGAAGCCCATGCGTTGCGGAAAATAGGTGTACTCGAGCTTGTAGCCGAAATCGCTCGCCATCTGGCTTGCGATGCGGTTCTCGTAGCCCTCGCCTTTGCTGTTGGACAAAGGCATGTTGTTGGGGTCCGCACAGACCCGCAGCACGCCATCGGCGCCATCGTTATTGGGCATTGCATCGCCCTGGGCCTGCACCGCGCCGCTTGCAATCGCCGCGTAGCACAACGCGGCAGCTACGAGCGCGACGTGCGCGGGCATTCGTTTGCCATGACGCATCAATAAGCTCCTGAGGTAGGGACGTGGGCGTTATTTCGCGTCGATGGCTTGCAGATCGCCCGGCTTGATCTGACCGTCGGAGCGCCCTTTCAGATAGGCATAAAGGTTTTCCCAGTTCTTCTGCATCATCTGGCTCGAACTGAAGTCGGGCATGCCCTTGTCCACGCGGCCACCAAATACAGTGCGGTGAAACTCGTTCGGGTCGAGCGTCTTGAACGCTTCGACCAGCGATGGTCCGACCATGCCCTGCTGCTGCGCGCCGTGACAGCGTTCGCAGTCAAGCGCGCGCCAGGTCTTCCATCCTTGCAGCGTGTTGCTGTCGACCTTGTTGCCGTCGACCACCTTATACGTTACCTGGGCAATGGCTGGATTGGTCTGGGCGAACGCAGCTGGCAGCACGACGAAAACGGCGGCCAGTGCCGCCCGCAACAAGATAGTTCGGCCTTTCATATGCAGACGACTCCTTCAAAGTAAGGCCGCGCCCTGACGCGTTTCATCGACGCATCCATGCAATGGCGCGGGCCTGATGACTCATAGACGCCTCGTATGACTGAAAGCGCTGCCGGCCGCCCGATCCTCCGCAAGGGCAAGCCGGCCGCGCGTTTCAATCCGGGGCAGCCCTTCAGCTATTGCCGCCGGGAATGGCAAACACGAAGAGCGTGCCTCCCAAAGCCGTGTACTTCGCAAGCTCGCGGTAACCACCCACCGCACCGAGGCCTTCAGTCGACTTCTCAAGGCCCGCCGCCATGCCGATCCCGGCCCAGCCGCCGATACCCGAGTAGACACCGATGAACTGCTTGCCCTGATACTCGTAGGTAAACACGTTGCCGATGATCCCCGACGGGGTCTTGAAGCGCCACAGTTCCTTGCCGTCTTTGATGCGAACCGCCTTGATGTAGCCTTCCAGGGTGCCGTAAAACGCCACGCCGCCCGCGGTGGCCAGCACGCCCGACCATACCGAGAACTTCTCCGGCTTGGACCAGACGATCTTGCCCTTCGAGGCATCCCACGCGATAAAGTTACCCATCGAGTTGTTGTCGTTCGGACCCGGATACATCGACAACGTGGCGCCCACATACGGCTGGCCCGACACATAGTCGACATCGAACGGTTCGTAGTCCATACACACGTGATTGGTCGGCACGAGGAAGAGCTTCGAGTTCGGGTCGTAGGCCGCCGGTTGCTGGTCCTTCGAACCGAGCGCCGCCGGGCAGATACCCTTCACGTTATGATCGGAGCCCGCCGCCTGGGTCGAATACGCTGCGTTGCGAATCGGCTTGCCGCTCTGCAGGTCGACATGGTCAGCCCAGTTCACCGCCGGGTCGAACTTCTGGGCAACCAGCAGTTGTCCGGTTTCGCGATTCAACGTGTAGCCAAAACCATTGCGGTCGAAGTGAACGATCGCCGGCACGCTCTTGCCGTTTATCGTCAGGTCCGACAGGATCATTTCGTTGACGCCGTCGTAGTCCCATTCGTCGTGGGGCGTCATCTGGTAGACCCACTTGGCCTCCCCGGTATTCAGGTCACGCGCGAAGATAGACATCGACCATTTGTTGTCGCCCGGACGTTGCGACGGATTCCATGTACCTGGATTGCCGGTGCCGTAATAGACAAGGTTGAGTTTCGGATCCCACGCATACCAGCCCCAGGTGGTGCCGCCGCCGAGTTTCCACTGGTCCCCCTTCCAGGACTTCAGCGACGAGTCCGCGCCCACCGGCACCATCTTGCCGTCTGCGTAGGTCGTCGTTTTGTCGGGATCAATTAGCATGTCCTTGTCGGGACCGGTGCTGTAGGCCGTCCAGGCCGGTTTCCCGGTCTTGATGTCATACGCGATGAGACGCCCGCGCACGCCAAACTCGCCGCCCGAGATACCGGTCAGCACCTTGTCGCCGAATACGTGCGGCGCATTGGTGTTGGTTTCACCCGCTTTCGGATTGCCGTTTTGCGCGGTCCAGACCACATCGCCGGTTTTCGCGTTCAACGCAACGAGTTTGGTGTCGGCCTGTTGCAGGAAGATCTTGCCGTCGCCATATGCGAGCCCGCGGTTGACGGTATCGCAGCACATCACGGACACCACCTGGTCATCCTGCTTCGGCAGGTACTGCCAGATGAACGTCTGGTCTTTCAGGTTGATTGCAATAACCTTGTTAGGGAACGGCGAGTGGATATACATGGTGTCGCCGATCACGAGCGGCGAGCCTTCGTGGCCACGCAGCACGCCGGTCGACATGGTCCATGCGACCTGTAGTTTCCCGACGTTGTTTTCGTTAATCTGCTTGAGCGGGCTGTAGCGATGGTTCGCATAATCGCCCGCCTGGGCCGCCCAGTTGGACGGACTTTTCAAGGCCTCATCGAGCTGCGGATCGGCCTGTGCAATGATAGAACTCAAGGCTGCCGACGCGAGGATCGCGAGCCCAAGAACCGTGGTGCGTAAGTTCATGTCTCCTCCAGAATGGTCTTGCTGTTCAACTCACGAATGACCCACGCTACCTCGTCGCATCGGGCGCGCCTCCTCGGATGCGGGTAACGATCAGCGCCCTCACCCGATCGTTGTCGGACTTTGCGGCGCATGACGGCCGACGCATATTCCATGCCGGAATCGAACTGGCGTGCATATCGCGCGCCGCCACAAGCTCGTCGACATACGCCGCGCGGCGCATCGCTACGCGTCTTGCGTCCATTCGCGCCACCCCCGCGCGTTAGCTTCGGATCACTCACCATCCGGCGCAGCGATGTCACGGTCGTGACCGGCTGCGTCGCGCCACGTGGGACATTCTGTGTCACTGCGCGATACGAAGCGTGTCCGTCGGGAGGCAAGCCGCGACAAAACCCCTCCGCCCGCAGCCGATCACGTGACTGGCCCGCCT
>Ga0116109_1000007_pt1 | contig 69490 bp, 52 predicted proteins | sample June2015DPH_8_10_2_FD_89718 | JGI IMG/M metagenome (GOLD analysis project Ga0116109, IMG submission 89718) | Peatland microbial communities from SPRUCE experiment site at the Marcell Experimental Forest, Minnesota, USA - June2015DPH_8_10 | ecosystem: Environmental > Terrestrial > Soil > Wetlands... | reverse complement strand
CGGCCATCTACGCGCTTAACGACGTCGACGTGAAGGCGCCGCCCGAGGTGGTATGGAAACTCCTGATCGACGCCCACAATTGGTCGAAGTTTTACCCTCACGCGAAGGACGTCAAGATCGTAACCGGAGAATCCGTGTTGGCATTGGGTGCGAAATACACCTGGAAGACCGCCGACATTCCGCTAGTGAACACGTTGCAGGAGTTTGTTCCAGGCGAGAGGCTTGCATGGGATTCGGTTCTCGCAGAGGGCCATGAGGACTCGAGCGCATATCACGGCTGGGTCATCACTCCGACTGGCAGCGGCTGTCATCTGCTGACCGAGGAGACGCAACAGGGACCTTTCTTTGTGGAGGAGCTCGGTCGCAAACACCCCGGCACGCTGTACCAGTTCCACCAGGACTGGGTGGAGACCCTTGGGCGAGCGGCCGAGACGGAACACGCGAAGGCGAGGGGCTGACCTTGTTGCTGTATTGCGAAGAAAATTCAGCGGAGAAAATCATGAATAGATTCGAAGACAAAGTCATTATCGTCACGGGCGCCGGCTCGGGCATCGGTGCTGCAACAGCGCGCCGCTTTCTACAGGAAGGCGCGTCCGTCGTGCTCAATGGACGACGTGAACATAAGCTGCATGAGACCGTTGCCGGATTCGACGCAGCTAAGGCGCTCGTTCATCCCGGAGATGTGTCGGATGAGGTGTACGTGAAGAGCCTTGTGGAAGACACGGTGAGCAGGTTTGGAAAGCTGGATGTGTTGGTCAACAACGCGGGAATGGCGATCTTTGGCCCCTTCACGCAGACCACCACACAGGACTGGCGGAAGGTGATGGGGACCGACCTCGACAGTGTGTACTTCGCGTCTCGCGAAGCGTTGCCTCATCTCTTGAAAATGAAGGGTTCCATCGTCAATCTCTCTTCCGCCTCGGGTCTAGGTGGAGATTGGGGGATGAGTGCTTATAACGCGGCGAAGGGTGCAATCACGAACTTCACGCGAGCCTTGGCGCTCGAGTACGGCTCGCGTGGCGTGCGCATCAACGCGGTGGCACCTAGTCTCACCTCCAGTGAGGCCACTGGCGATCTCGAGAAAAGTGAAGTAGTAATGGCTGCCTTTCGTGATCGCCTCCCCATCGGCAGGGCCGCCACACCCGATGACATTGCGGGTGTGATTGCATTTCTCGCGAGCGAGGACGCCGTCTTCATCAATGGGGTGATTTTGCCGGTCGACGGTGGTCTCCATGCCTCCAACGGACAACCGAACTTCCTAAAGCTCCTTGGACAAGGTTGAGATCACATAGGGCTTTTCATCTGCATCCGTTTTGTCGCAACGCAACGTGGGGCGATGGACGAACCGTCGTTGTGAATGGGATCGCCTGCGCCGATGTTCGCCAAAGCGGCCGATGAAAATCTTCCTTAGAATGGCATGAGTCCCAGCGTCCAATCCAAAATCGAGGTTTAACCGATGCGTTTTTTTAGTACCTGTTTGGCCGTTCTCTTTGCGTTACTCCCCTCTCTCGCCTCCGCGCAAAGTTATCCCACTCCGCATGAAGGTGACTGGATTGCACCGAGCTTTACGTTCCATACGGGCGACGCGCTGAGCGCTGTTCGCCTTCACTACCTGACCATTGGCGACCCTGCTAACCCGGCGGTTCTCGTGCTTCATGGCACGAACCAACCCGCGGCGAGCATGTTGACGCCGAACTTTGCAGGCAAGCTGTTTGGACGCGGGCAGCCGCTCGATGCGACGAAGTACTTCATCATCCTGCCCGAAGGAATCGGCATTGGGAAATCCACCAAGCCATCCGATGGTCTGCGCGCACGTTTTCCCCAGTACGACTACGACGATATGGTGTCCGCCCAATATCGCATGGTCACGGAAGGTCTCGGCATTCATCACCTTCGCCTCGTCCTCGGCTACTCCCTGGGAGGAATGCAGACCTGGCTTTGGGGCGAAAAGTATCCTGACATGATGGATGCGCTCGTTCCAATGGCGTCCCAACCTATCGAGATGTCCGCGCGCAACTGGATGATGCGTCGCATGCTGGTCGAGTCGATCAGGCAGGATCCGGCATGGAACCATGGCGATTATACGGCGCAGCCCCCGTCGTTACGCCTCGCCAGCACGATGTTTGCGATCGCAACCAGCGGCGGCACGCTTGCTTACCAGACGTTGGCTCCGACGCGTGCGAAAGCTGACAAGATGGTCGACGACATGCTGGCCGCGCCCAAAGGCGATGCCAACGATGTCATGTATCAATGGGCTGCAGCCGCCGATTACAACCCCGTACCAGGGTTGCACCGAATTCAGGCGCCTTTACTGGCCATTAACTCCGCGGATGACGAGCGTAACCCGCCGGACACCGGCACGATGCAAACGGCGCTTCATCAATTGAAGCACGCCCGCTTGTTGTTGATTCCAACCAGCGCCGAAACCCGAGGACACGCGACGCTAGTCAACGCGACGTTCTATGCAGACCAGCTAGGTGCATTCATGCAAGCGACGGCCCATCACTGACTCAGTTGGCCGCACCGACTGAGCCGCCTAGGGCTAGCTGGACGCCATTGGTTACCGGTCCGGTTACCATGGTGCGCTCGGCGCTCGCAAAGGTTGTGCTCAATAGCCGGGTCGCTTCGGACCCGGCTAGCGTTCGAGCATCACCGTATTACGGGTGGCTGTACATCGCGTTCCAGTCGGCCTTTGACACGGCCGGGTGTCCCATTTCCGACGAGCCATTTGCGGCACCGCCGACGTCTGTTGCCGCGTTTTCTGCAGCCACCTTGGCTTCAGCAGCCTGAATCTGTACCGGATAAGTGTTCTGATCACCGTCGCCAGGGTGATAACCAGCGTTTTCGAGCTGCACCAGTTGACTACGGACTTCGGCGCGCGTCAGCGGCTGATTCGATTGGGCAAACGAAGCGACCGGAGCAGCGATAACAACAGCGAGGGCAACAGCCTTGATAAGGAATTTCATGATTACTACCTCCAGAGATGGTTCTGAAGGGCGCTGCAAACGGGTTTGTGTGCGCCCAGTGACCACAGTCTAGGGAGATGGAGGCATAGGGTAAATACCTATTTCATGAAATTATCTTTATAAAAAACCTCACAATCGGAACGCGTCCTTGGCGCAACCGGCCGGCTGTATGGTCGGACAGGTCCTGGCGGATTGTTTCATTCTCTCGAATGGTAGTTTTTCACTATTAATGTTAGTTAATTGATAGTTAGTGTATATACTAGGTCTTCGACGTTGCAGACGCACCTTCCCGGGCTGTGTCGCGACGCTTTCTCAACTGAAGTCGAAGATTGAAGTCATCATGAAGAACAAGCTTGTTGTCTCCCTGCTGGTTGTTGCCTGCACCTCCCTCGCTGCCCCCGCTTTTGCTAGCGGCTATGGTCCGGCACCGTTTTATAATCCGCTGGTCGGCGCGCCTGCTTCACAACGAGGTCAGAGTGTGCAAACCATCGCTGCTGAGCGTGCAAGCGCAACGTCCGACAGTTCATACGGCGGTGCAAACAGCGCATCGTCGCAATCGGGCGCCCGTGAGCCGGTATCAGCCGTCAACGAGGCAGTCTCGGGCCCGGGTTCGCTCTTCGCCCACCATTAATCTTTGCAACGCCGCGCACGCATCGTCCCTCGCAAGTTGTCATCGCGCAGTCACCTGCCGTGGCTTCCAACTCAAAGCGCGGTCCACGTCTGCGTGCCCGAGACTCCTGCACCGTGCGGATGTCATACCCCGATTGCCACCGGTGGCCACTTGTAGCTACGTGTGGCAACATTGCGGTGATCTCTAAATCACGTTAGGCCATGCACAGGCCCGCACACTTCAGGAGAACTCATGTTCGACCACGTCAAATTCGGAGTGAGCGACTATGCAGCGAGCAAAGCGTTCTTCCTCAAGGCACTCGAACCGCTCGGCGTAGTTGTTGTTTCGGAGGGGCCGCCGACGTACGGTGTCGAGCTTAGCCCGCAGGGTAAGCCTTCATTGTGCCTGTACCAAACTGAGGAGAAGCCGGCGCATCTTCACTTGGCGTTCACGGCCGAGAATCGCCAGCAAGTCGAAGCTTTCTATCGCGCGGCTTTGGAGGCGGGTGCCAAAGGCAATGGTGCGCCTGGTCTGCGCCCGCACTACCACGCGAACTACTGTGCAGCTTTCGTCATCGGTCCGGACGGGCACAACATCGAAGTGGTTTGCCACCAACCCGAGGCCTAATCGTTCCATCGAGCGGACTCGCGAGGCTAGGCCGCCTCGGCAAGCCGGGCGTTCTCGTGGCCTCAGTTTCTTCCTACGCCTCCCGCTTGCTGCGCCCATATAGCAGCAGCATCGACGCGATCACCACGCCGTAGATAATCTGCCGCCCCGCCTCCGGCATTTGCGCGACCGAGAGGATCGACTGCAACAGCGTGATGAGGATCGCGCCGGCCACCGTGCCGAGGTACGAACCCCGGCCGCCCAGAATCGACGTGCCGCCGAGCACGACTGCCGCGATCGCCGGCAACAGGTAAGCATCGCCCATCGATTGCGCCGCTTTCGACGCATAACCCGCCAGCAGCACGCCGCCGAACGCCGCGAACGCGCTGCACACGGCGAAAGCGGCCACTGTCACGAGCCGCGTATTGATGCCGGAAAGATACGCGGCGCGTTCGGTGTTGCCGATCGCGTACAGCGTGCGGCCAAAGGTCGTGCGCGACAGCAGGAACATCGTGGCGCCGCCGATCAGCACCCACAGCGCGACGGCATTCGGCACGCCCGGTACGAGCCAGCCCGCAGCGAGCCATCGCATCACGTGTGGCGCGGAATCCTGCGGCGACGATCCCCCCGTGTAGACGATCATGATGCCCTGCGCGACCGCATTGGTCGCGAGCGTCGCAATCATGGATGGAATACGCAGCAGCGCGACAAGGATGCCGTTGACGACGCCGATCAGCACGCCACAACCGATCCCGACCGGAATCGCGAGGATGCTGCCAAGTTGGCCGTGCCCCGCGACGGCGCACGCCATCATCGCGCCGACCGTTATCGTCCACGGCAGCGACAGGTCGATGTGGCCGAGCAGGATCACCATCATCAGGCCGGTCGCGATGATGCCAAGAAACGCGCCAACCTTCAGCTGCAGCAGGATGTATTCCGGCGACAGAAAGCTCCGCGAATACATCCCGCCGACGAGCAGCAGCGCGACGATGCACGCGAACGCGATAGCGATCGGACGGTCGATTTTGCGGGTGAGCTTCGACACGAACGTGATCCAGCTGGTCGCGGAAACGTCGCTCATTGAAACCACTCCAGACGGTTGCGCACCCTGAACAGCCCGCACGCGCCGATCGCGACAGCAAGCAGCAGAATCACACCTTGGAACAGCGGCTGCCACAGCGCATCGACGCTGAACACGAACAGCAGGTCGCCGATAGAGCGGAATGCGAATGCGCCGAAGATCGCGCCGATCGCGCTGCCCTTGCCGCCGAGCAGCGACACGCCGCCGATCACCACGGCGGCGATCGAAAACAGCGTATATGAGTTGGCGCTGCCGAGGCTCGCTTCTCCAGTGTCCGTGAAGAACGTCAGAAAGAGGCCGCCGATCGCGGCGAGCAGGCCAGCCAGCGTATAGCTCGCGAACTTCGCGCGCAGGATCGGCATGCCTGACAGGTAGGCTGCGGACTCGGACGAGCCGGTCGCGTACGCCGCGCGCCCGATCGCCGAACGTTTGAAAGGAATCCAGACGATCGCCACAGCTGCGAGCAGAATCAGCAGGCTTGCCGGCACGCCGCCGGCGACCTTGCCGGTCAGTGCGTCGGCGAGGTCCTCGTTGATCGATCCGCCGGGAACCGGGCGCAGCAGCAGCGCCAGTCCATAATAGACGGCGCCAGTCGCGATCGTCGTCACGATCGGCTGCAGACGGCCGTAAATGATGATGATGCCGTTTACCGCGCCGCACAGCGCGCCGGCCGCGAGCACGCCGGCGATGCCGAGCGCGCTATGCAGCGCGTCGCCCGTGACGATCCACGATCCAACGCAATTCGTCAGCACTAGCGTCATGCCGATCGACAGGTCGATGCCTGCGGTCAGCACGACCAGCGCCTGGCCCATCGACACCAGCGCGAGCAGTACCGCCTTGTTCGCTGCGGTCTGAAAGACGTTCGACGACAACGTCGACGGATAATTGAAAAGGTAGATCGCGAACATCAGCACGAACAGGCCGAACGCGAACATCGTCCCGCGATTTTCCGCATACCAGTAACGCAGCCCGCTCATAGCGCGACCCCCGTGGAAGGAGAAATCTGGCCGACGGGCAGATCCAGTGCACTTGCAATCAGGTTCTGCTCCGTGATCGCCGACCCGACAAGTTCCTTCTTGATCCTGCCTTCGTATAGCACGAGCACGCGGTCGCAGCAGCCGATCAGCTCGTCGTAGTCGGTCGAATAGAAAACGATTGCGGCGCCTTCGTCGGCGAGGCGCCTCAGCAACTGATAGATCTCCTGCTTGGTGCCGACGTCGATGCCGCGCGTCGGATCGCTGAGGAGCAGGATTCTCGGCTGCCGGATCAGCCACTTCGCGATGACTACCTTCTGCTGGTTGCCGCCCGACAGCGAGCCCACGGCCGCGTCGACGCTGAACGACTTGATCGCGAGGAGTTCCATCATCCGGTCGACGAACGACTGCTGGCGGTCGCGATCGATCACGCCTGCGGTGGACATGCGATCGAGCGCGGCAAACGACAGGTTCTCGCGCACTGACATCGGCAGCATCAGGCCTTCGGTTTTGCGGTCCTCCGGAATCAGCGCCATACCGATTTCGTTGGCGCGCGCGACCACGGGGCTCGCGATCGACACGGCCTTACCGTCGATCTCGATCTTGCCCGCGCAACCGCGCAACACGCCGAATAACGCGAGCAGCAGTTCGCGCTGGCCTTGCCCGTCGAGGCCGCCCAGCCCGAGGATTTCACCGGGCTTTAGCGAAAAGCTGACGCCTTGCAGCGTGTCGTTCCACGTCAGATCACGACAGGCGAGAACCGGTTCGGCGGCGAGGCGGCGCCCGGGCTTGTCCGCGGGTTTGTCCGGGAAGGCGTGCTGGTACTTCCGGCCGATCATCATTTCGACAACCTCATTGTCGGTGCGCGTGCCCGCCTCGAAGCTCATCACATGACGACCGTTCCGGTAGACCGTGCATTCGTCCGCGAGCGCCTTCACCTCGTGCATCCGGTGCGAGATGAAGAGCAGGGCGAGCCCCTCTTCGCGCAGGCGCTTGAGCACTTCAATGACGCGCGCCACATCGGCCGCGGTCAGCGCCGAGGTGGCCTCGTCGAGGATCAGGATGCGTGGCTTGCGCGCAAGTCCCTTCGCGAGCTCGACCATCTGCTGGCGCGACAGCGACAGGTCCCGGACTTTCGCGAGCGGATTGATGTCGGCCGCGCCCGCGCGGGCGAGCGCGTCCTCGGCCTGGTGGCGCTGGGCCCGGCGGTCGATCATGCCGAAGCGTTGCGGCGGGTTGGAAGCGAAGATGTTGTCCGCCACGCTCAAATCAGGGATCAACGACAGCTCCTGATACACGCAGACGATGCCGGCCGCATTCGCCCCGGCGGGCGACGCGAACGAGACTTCACGACCATCGAGGTGCATCGTTCCCTCGTCCGGCTGCACGACGCCCGACATCACCTTCAGCAGCGTGGACTTGCCCGCGCCGTTCTCGCCGAGGATCGCATGGATGCGTCCGTTGCGCACCGAGAGGTCCGCACGATCTAGCGCGACGGCGCCGCCGTAGCTTTTCGACACGCCGGACATCTGAAAGAACGGCTGCTCCTCGTCCTGCCGCATGCTTCGTCTCCTGTCGATCGGAGTTAGCGCTTTAGCGCTTACTCCGATCCCATGCAGTCTCACCGCGGTCGATCGGAGTTAGCGCTTTAGCGCTTACTCCGATCCCATGCAAGATGTTGCCGTCACGTCATAGACCAAGCCGATCACTGATTGCCCTGGCTCTGCTTCATGATTTCCTGGGCGGAGAAATTGATGCCGCAAGTCGGAAACGAGTTGCCGACGAAGAAGTTGTCGGACTCGTCGGGGAAAAAGTTGACGCCTGCTTTCAGCTTCGAATCGTCGGTGACGTCGAGCGGCAGTTTGATCGCGACCGGGATCGTCTGGCCGTCCAGCGCAGCGAGCGCCGTCTTGATCGCCACGGCCACCTGCGCCGGACCGCTGCCCGCTGACGTGCACTTCAGGCCTTGGCTCCCATACTGCGCACAAAGCTTGCGAAAGCCGTTCTCCGTTTCGCCGCCGAACGGCACGAAAGGATGTTTTGCATCGAGCATTGCGCGCACGACACCCGTGTCGCCGCCTTGCGCAGACATTCCATCAAAATGGCCCTGCACCGCAATCGCGTCGGCGACGGCCTTCTGCGCGACCCCGTCGTCCCACTTGCCGTAGACCTGGACAACGTTCCACTTCTTGCCGGTCGCGTTCAACGTGTTCTGGAAACCATTGTGCCGGTCAGTGTCGACGGACGTGCCCGCCACCCCGCGGATCTCGAGCACCTTGCCTCCGCTCGACAGATGGGTCGCGAGCCAGTTGGCCCACAGCACGCCAAGCCCGTACTGGTCGACGTCGACGTTGATCGCGTCTTCGCTGTCGAGCGTATTGTCGAACGCGATCAGCACGACACCGGCCTTCTTCGCGCGGCGGATCGCGGGTCCGAATGAGGCGGGATTCTGCGCGTCAACGATGATCGCGTCATAGCCGGCATCGATGAAGTTGTTGACGGCCGAGATCTGCGCCGGCACGTCCTCGCCGGTCGAGACGACCTTAAACTCCTTGAGCTTCGCGGCGACGGCCGGTTGCGCGGTATAGGCCTTGGCCGTCTTGATCATCTGGATACGCCAGGTGTTCGCGATATAGCCGTTCACAAGCGCGATCCGGTAGGGCCCGCTCTTCTTCGGATATTTGACGAACTTCGTGTCGCTCTTCCATGGGACCATGCACGTGGGATCGCTAGGCGGGCCGGAAACGATCGATGCCTGCGCGAAAGCCGCGCTTGCACACAGCGCCAATGCCGCGGTCGCCGCCGCTCGAAGCACCTGGATTCCTGAAAGCATGTTGTCTCCTGTTTTGTTGGATTGAACTTACCAATTACCGGCGCACACTCGTCGTGGATTGCCGACACGGTGTGCGTATCGCGGGGAATCTTGCGGAAGTGCTACAGCGGGACTGAATCGGACTCGCCGAACCAACGGAATGACCTCTTCAAAGGTGTCCCCTCGAAGCGAACGAAGGGCATGCCCGACGCCCCCATTCGACAGTACTGGCATACCAATCTGCACGCGATAGTGGTTTACCAGTGCGCCCGGTGCACGGCTCGATCGGGCTGAAACCCGCGTCGGTTCTGTGCTTGATGGGTAAAGAGGCGCCTGCGGCAGGCAGACGCGACGTTGCGCGGAATTGGTGTACCATTTCGACGGACTTAAGCCGCCGCCGGACGGCTTCGACGATTTCGAGAATCCTGGATGGCCGATCTTTCGCACACGCCAACCGGCCGAGCCGCCGACGCGGACACCGCCGACCGTTCCTATGTCGGGCTGGCGAAACAGATCTACGACCTGATCGCGGCTGGCGACGTCAGGCCTCGTGCCCGCCTGCCATCCGAGCGCACGCTAGCCGAGCGTTTCGGCGTAAGCCGCACGCAGGTGAGGGAGGCGATCATTGCGCTGGAAGTGCAGGGCGTGGTCGAGGTGCGTGTAGGGTCGGGCATCTATGTGGCCGAAGCACCCGAGGCGCGGTCCATCACGTTCGAACTGCCGCATGGGCCAGGCCCGATCGAGACGCTGCGCGCGCGGATGGTGATCGAAAGCGGAATCGCAGCGCTCGCCGCGACCGAACGCAAGGATTCGGACCTCGACCGGCTCTTCGCCGCGTTGCGCGCGATGCGCGAAAACATGGACGACAAGGCAGCGAACGAGGCCGCTGACCGCGAGTTCCATCTGGCGATTGCGCGGGCGACTGGAAACGAAGTGCTCCGGCTCGTGGTGACCGCGATGTGGGACAACGCTCGCGCGGATCCATTGTGGAAAAAGATTGAGGAGCACTTCCATACGCCTGCGCTGCGGGCGGCTTCACAGGAAGACCATCAGCACATCTTTTCGGCCATCATGGCGCGCGACGCGGCCGCTGCGCGCACGGCGATGCAGGCGCATCTCGCACGCGTGATCGGCGAATTCACGAAGGCCTGGCGTTAGCCCTACCGCCACCGCGCCGCATCTCGACTCTTCCGCGTGCCGCCTATCGTAGACAGCCAGTGGCCGGGAAACAACCGTCATAGACAGCTGGGACTTTCGATCGGATCTGCCGGTAACTGATCCTGCCCACGAGACATCAAGGCGCAGATGCTCGGTAGACTGTGCTCTTTGCGTACAACAGTCTGCACGAGGAGACCGCATGGACCGCATGGCGGCAATGGAAACGTTCGTAACCGTGGTGGACGCGGGTTCATTCTCTGCCGCCGCTCGCCGGCTAAAGTTGGGCCAGCCGGCGGTCTCGAAGGCTGTTGCTCAACTGGAAGAGCGTCTCGGCGCGCGGCTCCTGCTCCGTTCGACCAGAGGCCTGACGCCGACAGATGCGGGCCAACGATTCTACGAGCATGCCTGTCGCGCGATCGATGAGGCGGATCAGGCTGAGCAGGTGGTGCGCGAATCGTCGGACGGGCTCTCGGGGCGCTTGCGGATCGGTGCAGCCGTCACGTTCGCGCGGCTGCATGTTCTGCCCGCCCTCAAAACCTTCCTCGACCGGCATCCGAAACTGAGTGTCGATATCATCCTCGACGACCGCTCTATCGATCTGCTCGAACAGGGCGTTGACGTGGCGCTCCGCATGGGTACGCTCGACGACTCAACGATGACCGCCAGGCGCATCCTGCGGGGACGTCGACTGGTTGTCGGCACACCGCGCTACTTCGCGGAAGCTGGCATTCCGAAGACACCGGCCGAGCTGAGCCGGCATCAGGCGATCGTTTATTCGGTGCGGGGCGGTGGCGAGTCCTGGTCGTTCAGCCGCAACGATGGTACCCAGGTCGCGGTGGCCGTGTCGGGTCGCGTCAGCGTGAGCGCCGCCGAGGGCATGCGCACGGCGGTGCTGGGGCACATGGGCCTCGCCGTCGCGTCGGAATGGATGTTCTCCCCCGAACTCGCCGACGGCACGGTGCAGGCCGTTCTCACTGAATGGACGCTGCCGTCCATCGACGTCTGGGCAGTCTTCCCCTCAGGACGCATGGCGACGACGAAAGCGCGCGCCTTCGTCAGTTTCGTCGAGCATCTGTTCGGCGGCCAGGGCGGCGGTACGGAAGTCGACCCGGAACCCACGTTTGTCGATTGATATGCAGCCCTCCGGACACCGCAACATTGAAGTCTGCGAGTTGTCCGCTCATGCCTTCGCGACGGCTTTCTCGAGCACCGCAAATATGTCGCCCGGATCGGGACGGCGCGTGTAGTCCGGACTGATTTCCGAGTAAAGCGCCATACCGTCGCGCGCAATCACGTACCGCGCCGGCATAGGCAGAGTCCAGCTGGGGTCGTCGTTGAACGCCGAGAGGTCGTTTCTCAGGCGCCTGTACAGATCGACGAGGTAGCCAGGCAGCGAGAAGCGCAGGCCGAACGCGGCGCTGGTCTCGCCATTCACGTCGCTCAGCACCGGAAAGCTCAACCTGTTCTCCAGCACGGACTTGCGACTGCTCACCGCCGTCTGCGGCGAGATAGCGACCATGCTCGCCCCATAGCCGCGAATCTGCGGCAGCACCTCATTGATCGCCTGAAGTTCAATGTTGCAGTACGGACACCATACGCCGCGACAGAAGGTCACGACGAGCGGTCCCTGAGCGAGCAGATCGTCCGCTGAAACGTCGTTGTCGTTCTGGTCCTTCAGCGTGAACAACGGCGCGCGATCGCCAGCCTTGATGGCGCGGGCCGCCTGACCGCTCGCGATCAGTTCAGCAGTCGCGCGTTCCATGATCGGGTGGATTTCCGGCGCAGCGTGATAGGGCGGTTTGCCCGCTTTGAGGTCGGCTTTGAGAGCGTCAAGTCTGTCTTGCAGTGCCATCGCGAATCACCTTGAGTGATTGAAGCCGTCGGGGTCTTGAATCTCCATCGCAAACGCGTTTACGCGTTACTGCTCACGATGACCACAGGTTGAAGCTCCCAAACCATCAGCAGAACGCCTCCTCCGTCGATAACAGTTATTCCGGGCGGGCATATTCCGCGTAGACGCATCTGCGCCTTGAGGAGTGAAGCAACGGCGATGACTTGCATCTCGATGTGGTGCTCCGCGTCAGGAAGGCGCGCTGTGCTAGGAATAGGACCTATTCCTAGCCGATTACTACCGCGCATCCCGCCACGAGCGGACGATACGCCTCAACCGATGCGCGAAGGCATTGGCGCACATGCAGCAGTCCGCTAGTCCCTGCATAGGGGCATGTAAGCGGACCATTCAAAACTCACTATCTAGGTAATCATGACGCAAGCTCTTAAAGGCAAACTCGCTCTCGTGACCGGCTCTTCTCGTGGCATCGGCGCGGCCATCGCGACCCATCTCGCGCGGGACGGCGCATCCGTCATCGTCCACTACGCGTCGAGCCCGGAACGCGCAGATGCGGTGGTCAAGGCGATCCGCGCTGCAGGCGGGGAGGCCGAAGCGGTCGGCGCCAATCTGTCGAAGCCCGATGGGGTGACGGCGTTGATTGATTCGTTGAACGGAGTCTTTGGCGGCAAGTTCGACGGCCGGCTCGACATTCTTGTGAACAACGCGGGCACCGTCGAATACGGACCGTTCCTCGAGTCGTCGGACACCTCGTATGACACGCACTTCAATCTGAATGTGCGGGCGCCCATCGAACTGGCGAAGGATGCGGCAAAGCGCATGATCAAGACGGGCTGGGGACGCATCATTAATGTCGGCTCCGCTTTCGGCGAAGCAGCGCCGTTGCCTGGTGTAACGCTTTACATCGCGTCGAAATTCGCCATTCGGGGTTTCACGCGCGGTCTTTCGCGCGAGCTCGGGAAGTTTGGTGTGACCGTCAATGCGGTTCAGCCCGGTCCGATCGACACTGAACTGGCTCCCCAGCCGGGAACGGAAGCCCACGCAACGATGACCAGGCTCGCGAGCGTGGGTCGCTTCGGCAAGCCCGAAGAAATCGCCGCGGCGGTGGCCTACCTGGCGAGCCCCGAAGCGGGCTACACCACCGGCGAAAGCTTGACGGTCGATGGTGGGTGGATTGCCTGAGGAAACTGACGAGTTTCCGCTGACACGCAGCGAGGCTTGCTTTACTGGCAGACGTGCGTGTTAGTCCGAGGCGCGTGCGGGCGCAAAAGCATTCGCACGCGCTGCAGGAGGCGACAGCGCAGCATCGACTCAAAGGTGCGACGTATCGGACCGTTCTTGTCGAAGGACTCTAGAACCGCCGATGCGCCGAAGTGCTCGGACAATCGAGCTCAGTCATGTACTCCTGAGCACATTTCGTGCACAACCCCCAGCAGGTTCCCACGTTCGTCGCTGCGCGTGTCAGCCAGGGCAAACGACCTTCGACAATTGCTGAGCTACACAAATGCACGAAGACACCAGATTGCTTGCTTTGAGCGCCATAGCACACCGGTCGCGATTGGCTATCTTCCGGCTGCTCGTTGCCGTGGGGCCGAGCGGGTTGCCCGCAGGAGAGATATCCGCGCAGTTAGGAATCGTTCCGTCCAGCCTGTCTTTCCACCTCAAGGACATGTCGCGCGCGAACCTTGTATCCAGCAGCCGGGAGGGGACCTTCATCTATTATTCGGCGGGCCTGGATGCCATTCATGGAGTCATCGACTTTTTGACTGAAAACTGCCTTGCTGGCTCCGCAAGGAATCGTGCTGCCCGGTAAGGAAGATACGAAGTCGGCGGATGGGACGCATGCCTTCTGGCCGCACTGCCGGCTGGACATTTGGGTGTCCGTCATCCGACCCAATGCGAATGACAGTTACACTAATAGCCCATGTTCATCTGCCAGGAGACTTCTATGAGCAAGCATACCGTTGTATCGACTGCTGCCACGTTGCTGTGCGCGGGTGCCTTGACGGGCTTGACCCCCACCTCGGCTCAGGCAGGCACTGCGCCGGTGAAATGCCATCTGACCTACAGCATGTCCGGATGGTCAGCGATTTATCAGCATGCCGAAGGACGCGGCAAAGTGAGCTGCAATAATGGGCAAAGGGCCACTGTCACGATCAGCGTGCACGGGGGCGGCCTGACCGCCGGCAAGTTCCACGTGAGCGGCCGCGGCGACATCAGCAACGTTTACAGCATCAGGGACGTGTACGGCAGTTACGCGCAGGCCGGCGCTTCGGCCGGCGCGGGGAGGAGCGGTACTGCCCAGGTGCTGACCAAGGGATCTACGTCGATGGCGTTGACCGGCAGCGGTGAAGGCGTGGACCTTGGGGTAGCGGTCGACGCTTTCAAGATCGAACCGCTGCGCTGAGACAGGAGAGATGCTCTTATGTATTCCCTGTACCAGACGTCATAGGAGAGGAGTCGGAGGAAGGCACTTGAAGCAGCGCGCGACGCCATCGGACTGGGTCCGGCTTAACGGTGCCGACCACGTGTCGATAGGTAGCGGCGCGTTTATCCTGAAGCACCGGATGGCTGGGCTTAGATGCGGTCTCTGTTAAAGCCGATCTTTAACCGCAAAGCCATGGAGTCCGTTAGGAAACACGACAAAAACTAAGAGCCGGTGGACAGCTGCGACCGGGACTGTGCCTGAGTGTATTTTCTGTTCGATGGAGAACGGTGATTTAGGGACTGCTTATTGAGATCACCTTTCATTTTCACGCGCAGCCCCGATCGCAGATCAAGGGAAGCTCAACCGCCTCTATAGAGTTCTTGCAGCCGCGCCGCTTCGCCATTTTTCTGTGAGCGCACAAGGTCTTGATAGACTTCCTCGCGGGTTTTGGCGGCAGGAGCGCCAGACGTGGAGTTTCCAGATATGTCCGGACCCTCCGAATTGTCCGCGCTGGCCTGAACCCCAGTTGTCGGATTTGCGCCGGTGGCCTGCGCATTGGCGTGCCAGGCGCACGTGCAGAGTAGTCCACCAGCGACGAGCAAGACTGTTTTCATAAGAACCTCTTTTAACGAGCGTTGCAGCAACATCCCGTTGCGACGGGACGAGACAAACCCGGACCGCCTCAAGCACGAAAAGCAATGCGAATGAAAGTCCGGGAGAGGACGGGGCACCGAGGCAAATAAAAGTTACAAACACCTAGACTCTCGTTTGCCGGTGCTGTCATATCGATTCTCGGTCGGCCTGGACGCCGTCGCCACCCACGTAGGTAGGTAGGCGGCCGGAATCGACTCCGGAAAGATGTAGGCGCTCCTGATCTGGCAGACGCATCCAGAACGCTACATTTGTGTGTATAGCTTTGGATGGCAGGCTGCTATCCTGTTTGAATTGCACGCTGCCCTATCCGCGGACGGCGAATTTCCTGATCGAGCGTCGTCATGAGATCGTCAGACCTCAGGGTGCGCAGGTTCAGCTCGGCGGCTCAGGAGCGCGCGTTCCAGTGGGACTACGCGCGACGGTTCTCCGGACAGCGGAGGCTCGCCATCGCAATCTTCACCGTGTTGTGGGTCGTGTGGTCCATCCGCGACTTCTGCCGGTTAAACGTACTCGATTCCTCCCATCTGCACCACAACGAGCTGATTTTCCTGAGAGTCGCCGGAGCGATCGGAATGACGGTTCCGGTGCTGTTCTGGACCCCGCGCGCACTCGATGAACGTTGGGCCGTCGGGCTGCTCAGTCTCTGGACGATCAGTTGCTGGTTCACCGCCCTGAGAACGCTGCAGTTATATCCGGGCGACCTTGGCTGGCGGGAAGTCTATCCGGTGCTGATGTTTTGCCTTTTCGTGATATTCATGGCCTTTCGGCTTCGGGTTATCACGGCGGCTTGGCTAATCGGGATTTGCGTCGTCAGTTATCTGATCATGCTTTATTTCAAACCCGTCGGAGGGAGCGTCGAACTGCGCGTGGAGTCCGTGACTGCGCATGCCACGATGCTACCGATGATGTCTGTCGTCGGCGTGCTGCTCAGCATTCCGCTGGAACATGCCGCGAGGCGGGAGTTCATGTATCGGCGCACCTTGCGCGCGACCAACGCGCGCCTCGAAGCGGCGTCGCGCGCAATCAACGGGCAGAACAAACGCATGCAAGAGCTTGTCAGGGAGAAAGAGCGGTTTTTTTCATCGGCGTATCACGACATCCAGCAGCCTCTCGCCGCGATAAACCTCTTCATCCGCAGCGCCCGAATCGGGATCAGAGACGGACGCGCCGTGGATCGCGACCTTGATGTCATCGAGGAGACCGCGTCCGACATCCTCGACATGTTCAAGGACATTCAGGACTACAGCGAGCTGGGCTCATATGTTCCCCATGTCGTACCGGTCGATACCCACGGCCTTTTGACCGAGGTCTTCGAGCAATACCGGGAGACGGCCCGGTTGCGTGGCATCGATCTAAGAATCGCGGGACGGCGCGGGTACCCGCCGTCCATCGAGACCGACCGATCGCTCTTCAAACGGTCCCTATCGAATCTCGTATCGAACGCGATCAAGAACACGTCATCGGGTGGCGTTGTGCTTGGCTGGGTGCAACTGAATGAACGGCTGCGCGTCGATGTATGGGATACCGGCATCGGTATTGCGCCCGCCCATCGGGACGCGATCTTCTCCGAGTACTATCAGATCAACAATCCGGGGCGCGACCGTTCGAAAGGGCTGGGACTGGGGCTGTCGATTGTGCAGCGTGCGATCCATATTCTGCCGGGACATGACATGAGTTTCGCCTCCGTGGAAGGGCGCGGATCGCGCTTTTCCCTTTACGCGACGGTTTCGGCATCAACCCCGACCGTCGGGGAAAATGCTCATGATGGTGACGTCTACACGCCCGATCTCACTGGCACGTTCATGCTCCTGTGCGACGATGAACCTACGGTCCTCGAGGGCCTGGGGCGTCTTTTCTCAAGCGCGGGCGCGCTCGTGTACGCCGCCGAGTCGATGGCTGGATTCGAAGCCATCCTTGCTGATGACAGCCGCATTCCCGATCTCATCGTCGCCGATATTCGTCTGCGCGAAGGAGCCACAGGTAAGGAGGTTGCTGATCGGATCAGGCGTCATTTCGCGTGGGCAGGCGTTATTCCCGTCGCATTTATCACCGGCGAGTTGCTGTCCGATCACGTCCTTCGCGACTTCCCCGAACCGTTCGTGTTATTGCGCAAGTCTTCCGCCCCCAAAGACCTGCTGACGGAGATCAGCCGTTGCGTGACCGCTCAGCGGAAGATGAATTTCGATCTCGCGAGCGATCAGTGACTGAAAGCGTCCCGAGCGTAATGCCCTTCTCTGCCAGCATCACGATGAGTTCTGTGCGGCGCCGCAAGTTAAAGTGCGCGAGCAGATGGCTTATGTATTTGCGCACCGTGATGTCTTCGAGTCCCATCTTCGACGCGATGACTTTGGAAGGCAGACCGCGCACGAGCCACGCGAGCGTTTCGAACTCACGGGGTGTGAGTCCCAGTCCCGGGGCATCCCAAGGTTCGGCGCTATCGTTTGGCTGCGCCTTTCCTGATTTGCATGCCTGTGCCTCGTCTGCGCCGACTGCGCGTTTCAGCCCGACGATGCTCGCCGCGGGCAGGAACACGCCGCCCGAGAGTACCGCAACGATCGCGGCATGCAGCGCCTTCGGCGAAGACGATTTCGGTACGTAGCCCATTGCGCGGAGTTCGATACATCGGCCGACAGTCTCCACCGTTTCGTCGGCCGATACAACTACCACCGGCGAAGCGGGCCACGCGGTTTTCAACTGGCTGAGCGCGTCGCATCCGTGGCCGTCCGGAAGTTCGAGATCCAGAAAGACGATGTCCGGATGTTCCGTGACTGCGAGATTCACGCCATGCGACAACGTGCTCGCATCAAGCAGTTCGACATCTGGATACAGCTCTTTCAGAAGCAGTTTCAGTCCCGCTCTGAAGAGTGCGTGGTCGTCGACGAGCAGTACACGCATGCAACGCTCCCAGAAGACATTCCGCGTTAGGACACTCTCACACGGTGGCCATGGCTACATATGTGGCGCCTTAATGAATTGATGGTACACGCGCTGCACTTGCAGGCCGAATATTTGTCAGCGCATTACCAGAGGTCGGCGGATTCCGCCTGATAAAAGGCGATGGTTGTACCGCTTGAGCCGCGGGCATGCATCGAAAGGCAGAAGCAACCTATTGAATCGATAAAAACTATCATAAAGACATCACATATAGCCAGGGTTTATGCTTGCCTCCCTTGTTGTCGCAACACATTGTTCGGCACTCAACAATCGCCGTTCGCGGCCAACAACTGAGGTTTCACTATGCTCAAGTCATTCATTCCCGGCATTGCTCTCGCTTCGGCGCTGCTGCTGGCAAGCGGCGTGGCGTCAGCAGCCGACAAGCTGACGACGGCCGAATGCAACGATTATCCTTTCAAGCCGCTAACCAAACCGGTCACGCATGCTCAACTGATGCAAGAACTCAGCGAACTGGAATCGGTCGGCTTCGTGCCGTCGGCTCGCGACGAAACCTACTATCCGTCGGACATCCAGTTGGCGGAAGCGCGTCTCCGATTGAAATACCGTGCCGATTGTCTCGGAGAGAACGTGAAGGTGCCCACGACACGGATTGAATCGAGCAGTGACCTGGTAGCGCCGATGTAAAACTGATGCTGGTTTGCGCAAACGTCTGCCGTCGGCAACACATACCTAAAAAACTAAAGCCCCCCTTTGCTTACGCGAAGTAAGGAATGCTATAAATCAGTCCATTGTGTATATGCCGTATTCCTGAAAAAAGGGGCAATACCCTTGAACAAAGCGTTCGGAATTGGCGTTGGCGGAGTCGTGCTGCTGTCCAGAGCCTTCACTCCTGCGGCAATGGCTGCCTGCAGCAACACCGCTCCGCCGAGCAATACGACTGTCGGTTGTTCCGGAACGAGTATCCCAGCCGTCACCGCGCAAGCAGGCAGCACTGGCGTCGCGATCAACGTCGATGCAACGGCTTCAGGAAGTTTTGTCCATGCCACCAATCCGGTGGCCTTTAGCGTCGATACCTCCAGCACGATCACCAGCAGTGGCAACCTCTCCCTCACCGGCGGGGGCGGCTCCGGGACCGCGCGCGGCGCGGTGCTGCTCGGGATCAACAATAACAGTCAGGTTACCAACGCCGCCGCCGGTGTCATCAATACGACGGGCGCGTTCAACGACGGCATGGCCGCCAACGGCAGCGGCAACACGCTGACCAACAAGGGTTCGATTACGACGAATGGGCCCAACGCCTATGGGATGACAGCGGCATGGGGGCAAACCAACTCCGGGCAGTTGAGCAACACGCTGATTAACACGGGCAGCGTGTCGACCTCAGGCAGCAACGCGCGCGCAGCATCCATCCTTGGCGGCAGCGGTGTGGTCAACAACGGCGGCACGCTGTCCACGACGGGTGCCTCCAGCACGACCGTCTATCTGCAAGGCAACAACGACCAGTTGATCAACAGCGGCACGATCACGGCCAGCGGGAGCGGTTCAGATGCAGTGTTCTCGAATACCGCCGGATCGAGCTTCACGGCGACAATCCAGAATCTCGCGGGTGGCCAGATCATCAGTCAGAATGCCGCCGGTATTCGCACGCTAAACGGCAACAGCACCGTGATCAATGCGGGCCTGGTGCAAAGCAATGCGGGCACCGCCATTTCAATGGGCAACGGCAACGACTCGCTGATCCTGCAAACCGGCTCCATCATCACCGGCCGTGCGGACGGCGGCGCCGGGTCGAACACGGTGACACTGCAAGGCACCGGCACAGCATCGAATGTGTTCACGAATTTCCAGACCCTGCTGATGCAGGGCACGCTATGGAACTGGACCGGTAGCGGTACGTTCGCGCTGGCGCACGTGCAAACCGGCACGCTGAATCTCACAGGAACGCTGGGGGCAACCGCCTCGGCTGTCGTGGACACCGGCGCAACTTTGCAGGCGAATGCACAGAACCTGCCGCAAAACGTGACAGACAATGGGCTGGTGCGCTTCGCGCAAGATAACGCAGGCACATACAGTGGCCTGATCGCCGGGGCGGGCGCGGTTGAGAAAAGCGGTGCTGGGACGTTGACCCTCGCGCCTGCGACAGCGGGCGGCAACACATATGCAGGCGGAACGAACATCGATCAGGGCGTGCTGGCAGCCGGCGCGGACAATGCGCTGGGTGCCAGCGCAGGCGGCATCACATTCAACGGTGGGGCGTTGCAGTTGACGCAGAGCTTCGATCTCGCTAGCACGCGTGCGGTCACGCTGAACGCGAGTGGCGGCACGATCGACACCCAGTCGTTCGCTTCGACGCTTGCGCAGCCGGTCACCGGCGTCGGAGCGCTTACGAAGGCTGGCGCTGGCAGCCTGCTGATGACAGGCATCAGTACCTACAGCGGCGGAACGACCGTCGCCGCCGGCACGCTCGCGGTCGGCGACGCGTCAACTCCGGGTGCGGCGTTGGGCGGTGGCGGGGCGGTGACGGTTGCGTCAGGAGCAACACTCAGTGGATACGGCACTGTGACCGGCGACGTGACCAACAACGGTACGATCAGCGTGGCCAACGCATTCGCACAGTTTGCGAGCGGCCCGACCGGCAACTTTACGATCAACGGCAACGTCACGAACGCCGGGCTTGCGCAACTGGCGGGAAGCGGTGTCGGCAACACCTTGACCGTTGCTGGCAATTACGTTGGACAGAACGCGACGGCGGCGCTCAATACGCAACTGGGTGCCGACAATTCGCCGTCGGACAAGATCGTCATCAGCGGTGGCCAGGCAAGCGGGAAGACGACGCTCAATATCAACAATGTGGGCGGAACCGGAGGGTTGTCGGTTGGCAATGGGATCCAGGTCGTGCAGGCCGTGAACGGCGGCACGACTGCGGGGGGCGCGTTTGCGCAGGGCAATACGTTGAGTGCCGGCGCGTATACGTACGCTTTGTATCAAGGTGGGGTCACGGCGGGGACACAGAACAACTGGTATCTGCGATCGAGTTTGCCGCCGGCCCCTGAGCCTGCTTCAGTGCCGACTCCCACGCCCACGCCTACGCCGACGCCAACATCGACGCCAACGCCAACGCCAACGCCAACGCCAACGCCGACCCCCGCGCCGTCCGCTGCGGAACCGGCGCCGATCCTGGCTCAAGGCGCGCCCAACCTGCCGACGACATCACCCAGCACAACATCGCCCGTGCCGATCTACCGGATGGAAGTGCCGGTCTACGCAGAAATCACGTCGCTCGCACGCGAAATGATGTTTGAGCAGATTGGCACGTTCCACGATCGCCAGGGCTCGCAGAGTCTGCTAAGCGAAAACGGCATACTGCCTGCCGGGTGGGGACGCGTGTGGGGAGATCACACCGTGCAAGGCAACGGCGGTGCGGTGAACCAGCAGTTCGACGGCACAATCGGCGGCGCCCAGGTCGGACAGGATGTGTATTCCGACACGACTGCGAGCGGTCACCAGAACCACTACGGCTTCTTTCTGGGCTTTGCCCGCGCGACCGGCGACGTCAACGGCTTCGCGCTTGCACAGCCGGACTTCGCGGCGGGCCATCTGTCGATCAATTCGTACAGCCTCGGTGGCTACTGGACCCACATTGGCCCTGGAGGCTGGTATACGGACACGGTGCTGATGGGTAGCAGCATGACGATCGATCCGAGGTCCAACGAAAACATCGGTGCCGGTACGCATGGCAATAACTTCACGGCCTCGGTCGAAGGCGGACTGCCGTTCCCGCTGCCGTTGCATCTGTCGATCGAACCACAGGCCCAGCTAATCTACCAGGACACCCATATCGACGATCTGAACGACGGGGTGTCGACGGTTGCATTCCACAGCCAGAGTGGCTTGATCGGGCGTCTCGGCGCGCGGCTATTCGGGGAGTTCCCGGCGGCTGGCATGGCGTGGCAACCGTATGTACGCGTCAATGTGCTGCGTTATTTCGGTGGCAACGACGAGGTGACCTTCGCTGGTACCACGGCCCTTCCGACGAGCGTCGGACAGACGGAGGGACAGGTCGAAGCGGGGATCTCGGCGCGCCTGAACAATACCGTCAGCGTGTATGCGACAGCCGGCTACCTTTTCAACCTGGGCGGCGCGCATCAACGTACGTTTGGGGGCGGTGCAGGTGTGCGTCTGAGCTGGTAACGCACATGTTCGAAATGCGGCCAGTGATCCGGGTAAGCGTCGGATTGCCAGCTGTTTTGCTGCGTGCACGAGGCGCATCGACGCAGTCGGCGGCAGGTTGCCCGGACGAAACGTGCAACGTTGACAGCGCGTAATGGGTGCGAGGGCATCACGGCTGGGAGTCTCATCGTAGCGGTTGGCATGTGTCGACTCCTGTTGTGACGGGGAGGCCGCTGCCTCATCCGTTAAGTCGTCTGTAGTACTGATGGGTTGGGGCATGAGGAAGGGCCCTCATTTGTATTAGCTTGGTCCAGATTTGACAGGCTGCGGCCACCGCGCCGATGCGCGGTGGCACCGGAAACCAAACACTGTCAGGACCAGTCCAGACTATCGTGACTTATAACCCTGTCGAGCCAGCAATTTCCAGGCGCCGTCCTGTTTTTGCCAGACCAGCAATACGTCGAAATCGACTTCAGTGAGCTTGCCGGCCGACTCGGTCGTACCCGAGAAATGATCGCGCACGACGGCATCATCACCCGTTACCGTTATCGCCGTATTGCTAAAGTCGATGCGCTTATAGCGTGTCTGGCCGCTGGCAATCGTGTCAATGAACGCGGCCTGATCCTGCACGCGGCCATTCGAATGACCGTATGTAAGCGTGTCGGCGGTCAGCTCTTTCATCTTCTGTGGATCGCCGGCGATCATCGCGGCACTGAGCCGGCTCATCGCATCGTTGACGGCAGTTTCATCCACGGAGTCAGCCCACGCCGCCGAGCACGCGAGGGCCGCCGCAACAAGCAGGATCAGTTTCTTCATGTTGATGAGTTCCATTCGGTTTAGCTCGTCGCAACGAGCGCGTGAGCAATTGTGAACTGCCTGACCAACAAAATGACCGGGCGATTGATAACCCGGCTCGCGCAAAATTATCACATGTCGGTATTCGCTTGCGGACGTGTGCCATAGAGCGGCCACTGGCCTCTCTTACGAGCTTCCGCTGATCGTTGCAGGGGGCAGCAGCCGATCGTCGATCGGCAGTGGCCGGCCAGCGAGCAGCCGGTGGCCACAACGTGTTCGGTCCCGCGAAGCAAACGGAAAAACGCATAGCCTCGGGAAAACCAGTTCCTCGTTTACAGCTACGAGGTGAACGAGCCGCCGCGCATCGCGCCGCGTTCAAGCGTCAAGTCGGTAGATGAAAAATAATTCACGAGTTGTTACCAATTTTTAAATCATACGATTTAATTTTTGTGTTGCGAATGAGCGACACTGAAAGACAAATGCAAGTAACAATTTTCGTGGAACGGTCCGTCGACCCCTGATGAAAGCTAGGTTGCAGGTAATTGTGACCATAAATTTCGATTGTTGAAAAACAGTCTTCCATAAATTTTTGAATACAAAATTCTATACTGCCCCCGCTCTATTCTTATAGATCGTGAAATACCTGATAAGAAATCTTTCTAATAGTTAACGGGGTTTTAATGAAACTGAAGAATCTGGTCATTGCTTCGGCGATGCTTTTTGCAGGGGTCGCGCATGCTCAAAGCAGCGTGACGCTTTACGGCCTCATCGACACGAGCCTGGTCTACGTGAACAACGCGAAGAGCGCTACTAGCGGGCAAAACAGCAGCCAGTTCCTGGAGAACTCTGGCAGCCTGAATACGTCGCGCTGGGGTTTGCGCGGCAATGAGGATCTTGGCGGCGGTCTGAGCGCCGTGTTCGACCTGGAGAATGGCTTCAACGGGGCTAACGGCACGCTCAAGAATGGCGGCGACCTGTTTGGCCGGCAGGCGTGGGTGGGTCTGAGCTCGAACCAGTACGGTACGGTTACGCTCGGCCGTCAATATGACGCCATCAACGACTACCTCGAACAGATGAGCGCACCGGGTTCGTGGGGCGGCAACCTCGCCTCCCACCCGTACGACAACGACAACCTCGACAACGACATGCGTCTGAACAACGCGGTTAAGTTCAGCAGCTTATCGTACGGTGGCTTCAAGGCCGGCGCGATGTATGCGTTCTCCGGCCAGCCGGGAGGCGCCGGCAACAACAACGCGTACAGCCTGGGCGCCAGCTATGGGAACGGTCCGTTTAGCCTTGCGGCCGCGTACACCCAGGTCAACCGCTCCACCGTCACAGCGAACGCGACGGGCGCGGTAAGCACGGGCGACGGCGACTACTTGACGGAGGGTGGTAAGCAACAGATTTACGGCGTCGGTGCCCGCTATCAGTTCGACGACAAGTCTTCGATCAGCGCCGTCTACACCCATTCCGTGACCTATAACGTCACTGGCCTTTACCTCGCTTCCGGCGCCGTCACGGGCTCTTCCCTGAAGTTCGACAACTTCGAAATCAACGGTCGCTATTTCGTGCTGCCCGACTTTAGCCTTAGTCTTGCCTACACGTACACCATGGGTGCGCTTGCCGGTGCGGGTGACAAGTCGGCCGATCCGCATTGGAACCAGTTTGTGGCGCAGGCCGATTACTTGTTTTCGCGGAGCACCGACGTGTACATAGAAACGGTCTATCAGCGTGTCGGCAGCACCAATGGCAACTCGGTGTTTAACGCTCAGGACTACAACATGTCGGCATCTGCGGGTAACTCACAGGTCGTCGCGGCGTTCGGCTTGCGTCATCGGTTCTGATGCCGCGTCTGAGTTGCGCTTCGTAGGACTTTAGATCGCTCTTGAAGGGCGCCGCCAGGCGTCCTTCAAGTCCCGGCGTTGAGCGCGGGTGGGAAAGTTGTCCGATATTGCGGCCACGGCCTGATCGCACAATGCAATGAGCCGGTCTATGCGCTGCCTCGTCTGTCGCCTTGTCGTTGCCTTCTCTCTCTGTCTTTTCTTTTGTTGTGCCCTTCGACTCCTTCTCGTCTTCTCTTGACCGCCCATCGCAGTGAACCGAGCGAGCGGAGTCCAGCAAACTCGTCTCGTACTTCAGGATCTGATATCGCCCTGGCAGCGCGAACCGTAGAGCGTACGCGTCTCACATGATTACTTCGGGTGAGGAACTTCTGGACTACTTAGGAGTGCACCACAGAAGCGCTCGATTATTAGTGATCTAATGGCATCGTATGGCCGCCGAACCTGGCTGAATCGATTTGTCTGCGTGGAATACGGAGCCTTAAATGCCCAAGATCAACATCGCCGACGTACCAGAGCGTCAAGGTACGGGTTATCCGCCACCGTTCGATGCCCCATGCGCCGATCGTATGCGCCAGCGACTGGGCAACGCCGGAGGACTCAGTGAGTTTGGGGTCAATCTTATGCAGTTGCCTCGGGGCAATTGGTCGAGCCAACGCCATTGGCACTCTGCCGAAGACGAATTTGTCTACGTCCTTGAAGGCGAGCTTACGTTGATCGAAGACGAGGGCGAAACGGTGCTCCAGGCCGGCGACTGTGCTGCCTTTCCAAAAAACACCGGCAACGGCCATCACATGATTAACAGGTCGGACGTGATGGCCGTTTATCTCGAAGTCGGCTCGCGGTCGCCCGCGGATGTCATTACCTGCTCCGACATCGACATGATGAGCCCCAGTATCGACGGCCGGTTTTTGCATAAAGACGGCACACCGTATTCCGATTCTTGACGAGTCCAGAGTGGAGTGCCGTCGGTCGCCGACGAGCAGCGGGCAGCACTTTCGGACGTTGCTGGCGTCGCTTGGATCGTCGGTCATTTCCTGGTTCGTTGCCCGCAGAGGAAGATGCACCGGCTGGCTTGGAGCAGACAAAAGGCTCGGGCGGCTGCATGATGGGCGTGACCACAATTCGGGAGACGCAATGAGAAAGCTCAAAATCATGGAGCACATCTCGTTGGACGGTGTGATCCAGGCCTCGGGAGAAGACGGTTTCCCCTACGCTGACCGGACCGTGCCCTATCGGACACCCGCTGGCCGGGATACACTCCTCGCCGAGCATGGGGGGCGCTTCGATCTGCTGCTCGGCCGTCGCACCTACGATATGTGGTCGGCCTTCTGGCCAGCGGCTCCGAGCAGTCCGATGGCGGAAGGCTTGAATGCGGCAACCAAATATGTCGCGACGCACCGTCCGGAAAGTCTTGAATGGGGCCCGTGTGAGTGGCTTGGACCGGACATTGTCGGGGGCATTCGCCGCATCAAGTCGCAGGCGGGCCCTGGCCTGATTCTGTGGGGAGCTCCACGCTGACATCGACGCTGCTCGAACAGGGGCTAGCGGATGAAGTCCTGCTGGTCGTCTATCCAGTCCTGTTGGGTACCGGAAAGCGCTTATTTGCGGAGGGAACCTCCCCGTGCACATTCGAACATGTGTCCGCAGCCGTTGGTTGGCTATGGTTGGGGGAGGCCCCATCGGAGCACAAACGCTCGGCCTTTATCTATGACATTCTTGTTCGGCCAGAATATCGAGGCCAAGGCCATGGAACGAGGGTGTTGCAAGCCGTCGAAGCATGGGCGAACACACTCGGGATGCAACACATCGACCTTCATGTGTTCGGGCATAACACCGGCGCGCAGCGTCTCTACAACAGAGCCGGATATCGCGCGACGAATATTCGAATGAGACGGACGCTTCCCGGAACCCCATAGTGACCGAATTGCGACCGGCCTCAAATTGGCTGATTAGAACTCAGACAGGCTGATCCGATGCCGCTGGACGAAAACGGCGAGGCTCCTCGATCGTTCAAGATAACGCTAAGGCCCGGTATTTGATTAACCCGCACCGAGCCCGTAGCGCGTCTGAAAATATCCGGATCAAATGGATCGTTTTGAAATTGCCGGCACATATGTTTGGATAACCAACGAACGGAATGTCGACTGAGCCTGTCCCGAGTTTCCGCGCTTACCGTGAACCCATGCACGGTCAGGGACGGCCCTACGACAGGATTTGGGTAAACAGACGGTGAGTGTATAGACTGGATTGCGAAACGCAGTTCACATGAAGACGTATGATCTAACGGCGAAAGGCGTGGAAACGCACAGAGCCACTCGGGGCGGCACACTAGCCTGTAGCGTGCCGCACAAGCGCCTCTGCGAGGTTTCCCGGAGCATGATTTCTGCACGTCCTTCATACACTCAGTTTTACGAGCAGTCGGGGAACGATCGCTCGCAGGAACACCCGGCCGACATTGCCGAACCGCGCTATCCGGCGCAAAGCAGCGCTTACGCAATCAGGTGCCACCGATGCGTCTCCAAGCCATCAGCTATGCCTTGATACTTGTATGCGGGTGCATGGCTGTCGTCGATGCACGGGCCGCCGACGCGGCCGGCGTCGTCAAGACGCTCAAGGGGACGGTGCAGATTGAGCGACCTGCAGGAAGTTCGGGCGCGGCCGTCGGCAGTGAGGTCTACGGCAGCGATCGCATCGTGACCGGCCCGCAATCCTCTGTTGGTATCACGCTGCGTGACAGTACTCAACTTTCGGCCGGCGCCAATACCATCCTCGAGCTGAACAAATTCGCCTTCAATACCACAACGCATGACGGCGTGCTCGACGCCACTGTCAAACGCGGCTCCCTGGCGGTGATTTCCGGCAAGCTCGCGAAGGCGAATCCGGATGCCGTCCGTTTCAGCACTCCGACCACCACGCTCGGCGTGCGCGGCACCGAATTCATCATCGAAGTCGGCGATAAAGGGGAGAGCGGACATTGAAGGCTGCGATCCGAAGTTGCGCTTTGGCAGCCGGAGCGGCATTTATCATGCTGGCTTTTCTGGCCGGCTGTAGCACGCCCCCGGACAAAATTATTTTATTGCCGGATCCGGAGGGCAAGGTTGGAGCGGTCATCGTCCATAGTGCAACCGGTGAGCAAACCATCAACAAGGCTTACGCCGGCGTCGACGTCACCAGCAGCGGTGCTATCGAAACAACGATGGATAGCCAATCCGCCGTGCAGGCACGCTATGCCGAGTTACTCGCGGCGCGGCCCCCTCGCCCCGTGACGTATACGATTTTCTTTCTCTTCGACTCCGCAACCGACATGGCCCCGGAGTCAGCCGCCACGGTTAAACAGTTAAAAGCCGTTCTGGCGAACTGGCCAGCGCCCGAAGTCTTGGTGGTCGGGCACACCGATCTGGCGGGCTCTCAGGAATTCGATGACAAACTGTCCATGCGGCGGGCAGAGACTGTGGCAGCGTTCCTGATCAAGCAAGGCATTCCTGCCCAACAGATAGAGACCGCGGGCCGGGGAAAGCGCGAGCCGCTGGTCCACACGGCAGACGGTGTTCCCAATCGCATGAACCGCCGCGCCGTCATCACCATCCAATGACGGCGCCGGTCATCGACGCTGCACGGCCTTTCCCTTGATGAAGCGCTATTCCGACCTGTGGCTTGCCCGAATCAGGAACCTGCTGTGGACGGCCCAAGGGCGTCCGATGGCACTGGTGGTGCTGTTCGGCCTGAGCCTCGTCAACCTGTCGAGCGAATGGCCGAGCGACATACCCCGTCCGGCTTTGGTGGGCGCGCTGGATGAGGCGCTTCCAGACTCCTTTAAAACGGCTCGGCAACTTCTGTTCGACCAGTATCAACGCCGCTTTCCGCGCGTTCCAACGGCTCAGCCGGTGACCATTGTCGAGATTGATGAGGAGACCTTGGCGACGGTCGGTCAATGGCCCTGGCCGAGAAATCGGCTCGCGAACCTGATCGATGCGATTGCGGCACTGAAACCGCTGGCTATCGGTCTCGACATTTACATGCCGGAGCCGGATCAGACCTCGCCAGACAAGGTGGCCGCCAACCTGCCGAAGGCGGCTGCGGACCTCGCCGCCGGCTTGCGGGGTCTGCCCAGCCACGAAGCCATTCTCGCCCGCTCGTTGCGCGCTGCGCCGACCATCCTGGGTGCTGCGGCGCTAGACCACGACGTCTTCGCCGCCAGTACGGATCTGCGAAGTGCTCCGATCCTCGTGCATGGCAGCGACCCACTGGACCACGTGCAACGGTTCGACTATGTGCTCGCAAGCCTGCCGGAATTACAGGCGGCGGCTCACGGACAGGCGATGCTGAGCGTTTCGCTCGAACAAGGCGTGGTGCGGCATATTCCGCTCATCATGGGTCTGAGGGACAAACTGGTGCCGGGCCTGCCCATGGAAATGCTTCGCCTCGCCACGGATTCAGCGGCGATCGACGTTTATGCCGACACGGCGGGCGTGGAGGCGGTGGGTGTCGCGGATGTGCAGGTGCCTACGCAACCTCGCGGCGACATCTGGTTGCACTTCGCGTCCATACGGTCGACGCTGAACCGCTACGTGTCGGCGCGAGACATTCTGCAAGGCACCGTCAATCCGGAACGGATCCGCGGCAAATTGGTGCTGGTGGGCCTAACCGGCATCGGCGTGACCGACATGCGCACGACCCCATTGGGGGAACTGGTACCAGGCATCGAAATTCAGGCGCAAGTCATTGAGACGATTGTCGAGGGACGATTCCTGCGCCGCCCCACATGGCTGAAGTGGGCAGAAACTGCCTTTATTATGGCGTTCGGACTGCTGATCATCTGGTATGTGCCGCGCCCCCGATCGCGGGTTGCACTATTCCTGAGAGCCGTTCCCAAGGCTTCCACCGTCCTGGGTGTCCTGCTGCATGTACTCAACGTTGTGTGTTGCTTCTTCATTTTTGTGCGTCTCGGACTGCTGGTCGATGCCGCCTCGATTTTCATTATCCTGTCCGCAGTCATGGGCTGCTTTTTTTCACGCACGTTGCTCCAGATTGCCGAACAATCCAGAACAGACGCCGCGTATGCACAGGAGCGTGAAGGCGACGACCCCACCGGTAAGGCGCCACGATCTTGAGGCGGCGGTTGCGTGAGCGGTCCTTGAGTGAGCACGCCATCTCCAATCGCCCACGCCCTTCCTGTACCATCTACCGATCGAATTTCATTCACGTTGGCATGAGTACAGACAGTCAATCCCAGGTTCCTCTTTCATCGTCCGGGCCCGTTCGGATGGCAGACGTCGCCCGTCTCGCGGGCGTGTCGAAGATGACAGTTTCGCGCGTTCTCACCGGGCAGCATGTTGCGGCCGAGACGCGCGAGCGCGTGCTGCGCATCGTCGCGGAAACCGGCTATGTCGCCGACGCGAGCGCCGGTGCGCTATCGTCAGGACGGTCTAATTTTGTCGTCGTGCTGGTGCCGTCTCTCTCCAGTTCCAACTTCTCCGACATGGTGCGCGGGATCAACGACGTCGTCGAATCGCGCAACCTGCAACTGCTGCTCGGTAACACCGATTACCTGCTGGAACGCGAGGAAGCGCTGATCAAGACGCTGCTGCGCTATCAGCCGCGCGGCATTGTGCTGGCAGGCGGTCACCATACCGACGAGGCGCGCTCGCTTCTGACGCGAGCGCGGATTCCGGTGATCGAGACGTGGGAGTTGCCACGGCATCCGGTCGACCGCGTCGTCGGTTTTTCGAACGCCGAAGCGGCGAGCACCATGGTGCACTATCTCTACCAACGGGGTTATAAGCGCATCGGCTTCGTCAGCAGCGCGTCAAAGCTGGACCTGCGTGGCATCGCGCGGCGGCGTGGGTATCTGAATGCGGTGCGCGCAGAGGCTCGCCATGAGCCGCGTGATATCACGCAAACCGAATGGACGACCAACATGGCGCACGGTCTTGCGATGGGACATGGTGCAGCGGCGCTCGACCTGTTGCTCGAACGCTGGCCGGATACCGACGCGGTGATGTGCGCGAGCGATATTCATGCGTTCGGCGTAATCATGGCCTGCCATCGCCGCGGCGTCGTCGTGCCCCGCGATATTGCGGTGGCGGGGTTCGGCGATTTCGAAGTATCGCGGCACTGCTATCCGACCATCACCACCATCTCCGTCGATGCGTACGGTATCGGTCATGCGGCGGGCGAGTCGCTCCTCACCGCGGTCGACGAGATCGAGCACGGGGCGAAACAGAGCAAATCACGCCGCGAGAAGGACGCGCCAGCGCGCGAACGGCGCGAGACGCCGAAGCTCGTCAAGATCCACTACGAGGTCGTGCAGCGCGAGAGTGCATGACGACCTCTGACGGCGTCAATGATTGTGTCGCGACTCCCCGCGCGTTTCGATGATGTTCAGATACAGCGTGGCGGGTTCGAGGCACGCGCCCTTGCCTTGCTGCCCGACCATGCTGCGGTAGATTTCCTCCCACGGCGTATTGTTGTCGAGCTTCGGCAACTGGTACGCGGCCCGGCGTTGCGCCATCTCTTCGTCTGGAATCAGGACGTCGACCTTGCGCGAGTTGAGATCGATGCGCAAACGGTCACCGGTTTTCAGCAGTGCCAGGTTGCCACCTACGGCGGACTCCGGCGACACGTTCAGGATCGACGGACTTGCCGACGTGCCGCTCTGACGGCCGTCGCCCAAGGTCGGCAGCGTGTCGATGCCCCGTTTTAACAGCGCCGCGGGCGGTTGCATATTGACGACCTCCGCGCCGCCCGGATACCCGACCGGTCCGCAATTGCGGATCACCAGCACGGAACGGTCATCGACGCCAAGTTCCGGATCTTCGATCCGCGCGTGATAATCCTCAGGCCCTTCGAACACGATCGCCTTGCCTTCGAATACGTCGGGATGCGCCGGGTCCGAGAGGAAGCGTTTGCGGAATGCCTGATCGATCACGCTGATCTTCATCACGGCGCTATCGAACAGGTTGCCGGACAGCACCACATAGCCGGCGGCTTCCCTGAGGGGAGTGTCGTAGGCGCGAATCACCTCGCGGTCAGCTTGCGGAACCGCGGCAAGATCCTCCTCGAGCGTGCGGCCCGTGACGGTACGCACACTGCCGTCCAGCTTGCCGGCTACCAACAGTTCGCGCATCACAGCGGGTACGCCGCCCGCGCGATGGAATGCCTCGCCGAGGAAACGCCCCGCAGGCTGGCAGTCCACCAGAAGCGGTATGTCAGGACCGAGGCGCTGCCAGTCATCGAGCGTGTGCTCGACACCCATGTGACGTGCAATCGCGATCATGTGAATCGGACAGTTCGACGATGCGCCAAGCGCCGCCGCTGCCACGACCGCGTTTTCGAAGGCGCCCTGGGTCATGATGTCGGACGGCCGTAAATTCTCGGCAACCATGTCGACGATGCGCTTGCCGGTGTGATACGCCATCCAGCCGCGTTCACGATGAGGGGCCGGAATTGCAGCGCAGTTAGGCAGGGACATGCCAAGCGCTTCGGCGAGCGAATTCATCGACAGTGCCGTGCCCATTGTGTTGCAGTGCCCGGCAGATGGCGCGGAAGACGACACCTCTTCAATGAACTGCTCGTAGCCGATTTCACCGGCCGACAGGCGCTTTCGCGCGTCCCAGATCACGGTGCCGGAACCCGCGAGCTTGCCTTTCCACCAGCCGTCGAGCATTGGGCCGCCGGACAGCACGATTGAAGGAATATTGACGGTGGCGGCCGCCATCAAACACGCGGGCGTAGTCTTGTCGCATCCGGTGGTGAGCACCACGCCGTCGATCGGATAGCCGTGGAGGATCTCCACCAGGCCGAGATACGCGAGATTGCGGTCGAGCGCGGCGGTGGGCCGCTTGCCGGTTTCCTGGATTGGATGCACCGGAAATTCCAGCGGGATGCCGCCCGCGTCGCGGATGCCGTCGCGTACCCGCTGTGCGAGCTGCAGATGGTGGCGGTTGCATGGCGCGAGATCGGAGCCAGTCTGTGCGATGCCGATGATCGGCTTGCCCGATTGCAGCTCCTCGCGCGTAATGCCGTAGTTCATGTAGCGCTCGAGATAGAGCGCGGTCATGCCGGGATCGGAGGGATCATCGAACCAGCGGCGGCTGCGCAAGCGTCGTCCGGGCGTGCCGTCGGCGCTCTTCGGATTGTCATGGGATGAATTGTCGTGAGACATGATGTCGTCCGGTAGAGGTGTGGGTGTGAGGAGAGGATCGTCAGGCCTTCCAGTGGGTCGCATGTGCCGCAATACAGGGCGCTATTTGGGCGAGCAGCACGTCCGGGTCTTTCGGGTCGGCAAGGACGTGTAACGTGTAATGTTGCGCCAGCGCTGCTATATCTGCATCGGGATACCGGGTAACTACCAGCATCTCCGCATTGTGCATGCTATTGCCTCATGTTAAAGTTGGCCCGTTGGTTACCGGTAACCATAACGCAACCGGACGCGCATGTCTAGCAGATCTCTTCGACGTAAGCGCGGGCCTGCTCGCGAGTTTGGTCCCTATGGCGCGGGCTTTTTGAGTGGCAACTAGTTAGGAAAGCAAAATGAACAATTCGGCTATTGAGGTCTACGACGAACGTGCCCAGGATCTGCTCGCGAGCGATGCAAAGCTGGAGAAGCTTGCCACCGGCTGCATCTGGAGCGAAGGCGCGGTCTGGATGCACGAGGACAACTCCGTGCTATGGAGCGACATTCCAAACAACCGGATGATGCGCTGGCACCCGGACGAGGGCGCGAGCGTCTGGCGCGATCGGGTGGAATTTACGAATGGTCACTATCGTGAAGCGGACGGCAGCCTGCTACATTGTTCTCACGGACAGCGTGCAGTGATTCGCACTCGATTCGGCCCGAATCTCAGCCAGCCTGTCGATGAGATCGTCGTCGACCATTATCATGGCCGTCGCCTGAATTCGCCTAACGACGTGGTGGTGAAGAGCGACGGAACGATATGGTTCACCGATCCGCCTTATGGCATTTTGTCCGACTACGAGGGGCACCAGGCTGCCCAGGAAATGCGCGGTTGCTACGTCTTTCGCTTCGACCCGCGCGATCAGACGCTGGACGTCGTGACGGATCTTCTGGTTTTCCCGAACGGACTGGCATTTTCGCCGGACGAGTCGCTGCTTTACGTGTCGGATACGTCAATGATCCCGCACGGGGACGAGGGCTTCCACGATATCCGCGTGTTCGATGTCGTAGGCGGCCGGTCTTTGAGCAACGCCCGGATCTTCACGACCATCGCCGATGGTGAAGGGGTGGCAGACGGGTTTCGGCTGGACAGCCGGGGTTGGGTTTTCACCAGCAGCGCGATTGGGATACGGGTCTTTCACCCTGACGGCACGCGACTTGCGCTTATCCCTGTACCGGAGAAGGTGGCGAACCTGACGTTCGGCGGCAAGAACCGTGACGAGATGTTGATCGTCGCATCAACGTCTCTGTACCGTATAAAAGTGAATGCGCAGGGTATTCAGCGCCCGTAGCGATGATTCCCCGCGGGCGCCGAACCATCAATCCTCAGGTTGCCTAACCTCGCCTCGATCGCGACACCGCGTGGCAGCTAGCCACGCGGCTCGATGACCCTGGTTTCAGTTTGCACTGTGCTCATTGTTGCTCGCGACGAGTGCCGGCGTTGCTGCCACCTGGGCGAGTTCGTTGCTCGACCAGCCGCCGCCTAGCGCATGCAGAAGTTGCACGTTCGCGCTCAGCTGACGGGTCTGGACGTCGAGCACGCCACGCTGTGCCTCGAGCTCCACGGTCTGCGCCTCCACGACGTCGAGGTAACCCACGGTGCCTTGCTTGTACTGACGCAACGCGAGATCCACAGTGGTCTGAGCCGACGTGGCGGCGTTGCGTTGCTCGTCAAGCGCGGTGCCGAGGTATGACAGCAACGCGAGGTTGTCCTCAACCTGCTGGAACGCGGACAACACCACGCCGCGATAGCGCTCGCCGGCTTCGTCGGTTGCCGCTTTGGCAGCATCGAGTCGCGCGCGACGATAGCCGCCGTCGAAGATGTATTGCACGAGCTGTGGACCGATCGCCCAGAACGCATTGGGTGCGCTAACCAGCCCGGCGTAAGCCGCGCTTTGCACACCCCCTTGCAAGCCGAGGGTGATGTCCGGGAAGTAAGCGGCACGCGCGACGCCAATCTGTGCGTTGGCCTCCGCGACCCGGCGCTCCGCTGCCGCGACGTCTGGCCGACGCTGCAGCAGCGTGGAAGGCAGACCCGTGGGAATCGCTGGCAACGGGATGGCGGCGGTCTGCTGCGGCAGACTGAATTCCGAGGCCGACGCGCCGACCAGTACCGCGATTGCGTGTTCGAACAGTGCGCGCTGCGCGAGGTTTTGCGACAGTTGCGACTGTGCCGACGAGAGCTGCGTTTGCGCGCGCGACACATCGAGACCGGACACGATCCCGCTGTTATGCAGGGTCTGCGTGAGTTGCAGGGCTTTCGCGTACGCCACCTCAGTGTCGTTCAAAAGCTCCGTTTGCTGATCGAGACCTCGCAGCTGGATGTAACTGTCCGCGAGTTCCACCTGCAGGCTCAGCCTCACCGAGGCCAGATCGGCCTTGGTCGCCTGCGCCTCGTCCTTGCCCGCCACCACGGAGTCGCGTACGCGGCCCCAGAGGTCGAGATCGTATTTGACTGACACGCCGAGCGTGGCGGAGTTGTAGTCAGCCGGCCCTGTGCCGCGCAACGGCGCGGTGTCGGATTGGCGCTCGCGCAACGGCGCGGCGCCCGCGCTGATGGTCGGATAAAGTCCAGACTCGACTTGCGCCACAAACGCCTGTGCCTGCTGATAGTGTGCGTACGCAGCGCGCAGATCGGTGTTGTTGGCGAGCAGGCGCGTTTCGAGGTCGTCGAGTTGTGGGTCGCCATACATCTTCCACCAGCCGTTCCGGTCGATCTGGTCGGCAGGCTGTGCGCTGGTCCACGGGCCCACCGTCTTGTATTGCGCGGCGATCGGCGTCGCTGGCACCTGGTACTTCGGTGCGAGCGAGCAGGCGGAGAGCGCCATCACACCTGTGAGCAGCGCCGGAAATCCATACTTAACCATGTGCCGCTGCCTTCTTGTCAGCCGCCGTCGCAACCTGCACGTGGTCTCCGTCGGCGAGTCCGTCGGGCGGTGTATCGATCACACGATCGGTCGCGGCCAATCCTGCGCCGATCTCCACCGAGTCGCCGAGGTCGCGGTTGATCTTCACATGCTTGAACTGCACCTCGTCGTTTGCGCCCAATGTGGCGACCGTGAGGCCGCGGCTATCGAAAACCAGGGCGCTGGCCGGGACCCGGATCGCATTGGCGGAGACGGGCAGGCTGAATTTCAGGCTGGCAAAACCGCCGGGCAGCAACTTGCCGTCGGCATTGTCCACCAGCAACTGCACGAGTGTCGTGCCCGAATTCGAATTGACCGAATCCGCCGCTGCCACGACGCGCGCGGTGAACTGCTGGTCGGGATACTCGGGCACAGTCAGCGTGGCGGTCGTGCCGTCATGGATCGCCGGGGAGTAGTTCTGCGGCACTTGCACGTACACGCGCAACTGCTTGACCTCGGACACTGCGAACAGCTCCTGGCCGACGCCACCGCTGCCTGCGTTCACGAGCGCACCGACGTCGGTATCGCGGGCTGTCACCATGCCATCGAACGGTGCCACGATGCGCGCGAACGCCTTGGTGGCAACGAGACGATCGACGTTGGCCTTCGCCGCTGCCGCGATAGCGGCTCTCGCGGTGTAGTCGGCGGTACGTTGGTCGACATCCTGCTGGGCGACGGAATCGGTGCCGCGCAGCGCTTCCCAGCGCTTGGCCGTGGTCCCCGCAACCAGCGCATTCGCCTCCGCACTCTGGAGATCGGCGCGTGCCTGCAGCAGTTGCTGGTCGAGCTCGGGCGTGTCAATTTCGGCGAGCACCTGGCCCGCTTTGACATGTGCGCCGATATCGACATTCCATGACTTCAGATAGCCGCTGACCTGCGCGAAAATCGGCGCCCGTGTAAAGGCCTCGAGGCGTCCGGGCAATTGCAGGGACGGGCCGCTGGCATCGCGGATGGGCTGGATCACAGTGACGGTCGGCACCGCCTGGGCATCGGTCCAGGTCTTCAGCTTGCGAGCGTCGACGACGCGCAGCGTCAGGCCCGCAGCGACGATGCCGAGGACGACGAGGACGCCGACTATGCCCGCGTTCCTCAGTGGACGGCGCGAGGGCGGATTAACGGGGAAAGCGGAATCAGACGACATGTGCAGGACCTCCCGAGACGGCTGCCGGGGTAGCTGCGCGCCCGGGGCGCGCATGGACGATACAGAAAATGACGGGGACGAGGAACAGCGAAGCGGTCGTGGCGAACATCAGGCCGCCAATCACGGCACGGCCAAGCGGCGCGTTTTGCTCGCCGCCTTCGCCAAGCGCGAGCGCCATCGGCGCCATTCCGATGATCATGGAAAGCGCAGTCATCAGAACGGGTCGGAAGCGCGTAAAGCCTGCTTCAAGCGCGGCCTTGAACGGGTCGCCGTGTTCTGCAAGACGCTCGCGGCAGAAACTGACCACCAGAATCGAGTTGGCCGTGGCCACCCCCATGCACATGATGGCTCCGGTCAGTGCGGGCACCGAGAGGGTGGTGTGGGTTGCGAACAGCATCCAGACAATGCCCGCCAGTGCGGCCGGCAACGCGGTCACGATCACGAACGGATCAGCCCAGGACTGGAAATTGACCACGATGATCAGATAGATCAGCACCACCGCGCCCAGCAGGCCGAACAGCATGCCGGAAAAGGCACTGTTCATGGTCTGCACCTGACCCAGCAGTGCGACGGTCGAGCCCTTGGGCAATGCCTGGGCGTTGTCGTGCACGATGCGCTGGATATCGGAGGCCACCGCGCCGAGGTCGCGGTCCTGGGTGGTCGCGAAGATCTCGACCATGGGCTGGATGTTGTACTGGCTGACCACCTCATTGGTGCTGGTGCGTTGGACCGTCGCGAGACCACCGAGTATCTGCGAGGTGCCGCCCGCGCGTGCGGTGATCGGCAGGTTTTGCAGCGCGGCGAGCGAATCGAGGCTGTATTGCGGCGTTTGCATCACGATCGGATACGACACGCCGTTTGCATTGTTCAACCAGAACGTGGGCGCCACCTGGCTCGAACCCGCGAGGTTCACGACCATGCTGTTGGTCACGTCGCCCTCGGTGATACCCAGCAATTGCGCGCGGGTCCGGTCGACGTCGACGTTAAACGTCGGGTTGGCGTGCGACTGAGCGATCCGTGCATCGACCACGCCAGGCACATCGCGAACCGCGCGCAGGATACGGTCGGCGTAGGCGAAGTTGGCATCGAGGTTATTGCCGCGAATCTGCAGGTCGATCGGCGCGGGCGAACCGAAGTTCAGGATCTGACTGATGATGTCCGCGGGCGGAAACGAGAACGTGACGCCTGGGAATTCCCGCGGCAATTGCTCGCGCATTTCGCGCACGTATTCGTCGGTCGGACGATGGCCTTCGTTCAGCGCAATCTGGATGTCGCCGTCCTGCGAGCCAACCGTGCCGGTGTTGTTGTACGCGGTGTTGATGCCGCTCACCGGCAGGCCCATGTTGTCGACCACGGTGCCAAGATCGGCCGGCGGAATGATCTCGCGGATCGCGCCTTCGACATTGGCGAAGATCTGTGCGGTCTTCTCGACACGCACCCCGACCGGCGCACGCACGTGCATCAGGATCTGTCCTGAGTCGACCGCAGGAAAGAAGTTGCGGCCGAGAAACGGCACCAGTGCGAAGGAGAGCATCACAAAGCCGAGAAAGCCCGTGACGAACGGACGCCGGTGCGTCAGGGCCAGTTCGAGCAAGCCGTGGTATTTGGCACGTACCTTTTCAAAGCGCGCTTCGAAGCCGCGCTGGAAGCGGCCGAGCGGACCCGGGCTCTTCGACGCATGCTCGTGCTCGCCTTGTACGTGCTGTTTCAGCAGATACTTGGCCATGGTCGGAACGAGGGTTCGCGACAGGATGAACGACGAGATCATCGCGAAGATCACCGCTTCAGCCATCGGCACGAACAGAAAGCGTGCGACGCCGTTCAGGAAGAACATCGGCACGAACACGATACAGATACACAGCAGCGAGACGAACGCCGGCGTGACGATCTGGGCGGCGCCGTCGAGGATCGCGGTCTCCACCTCTTTGCCGTGCTCCAGGTGCCAGTTGATGTTTTCGATCGTCACCGTCGCATCGTCAACCAGAATCCCCACCGCTAGCGCGAGGCCGCCGAGCGTCATGATGTTCAGCGTCTCGCCGAGCGCGGACAGCGTGGCAATGGAGCCGAGAATGGCGAGCGGGATCGAGGTGGCGATGATGATGGTCGAGCGCCAGCTGCCGAGGAACAGCAGGATCATCAGGCTGGTCAGCACGGCCGCAATCACGCCCTCACGCGCCACGCCGGAGATGGCGGCACGTACGAACAGCGACTGGTCGCCGATAGCATCGATCTGCAGATTGTCCGGCCATGAGGCCTTCCCTGCGGCGACCTGAGCCTTGATGCCGGAAATGATCCCGAGCGTGGAAACCGAACCGTTTTTGAGCACCGACATCAGCACCGAACGTTTGCCGTTCACGTGCACGATATTGGTCTGCGGCGGGCTGCCGTCGCGGACATTGGCAATGTCGCGGATGTAGACCGTGGTGCCGTTGACCGCCTTGATCGGCAAATCGCCCAAGGCCTTGATCTGCGACGGTGCATCGTTCAGTTGCAGCGTGTATTCGTAATCGCCAATCTTTTCTGTACCGACCGGCGTGATCAGGTTCTGGCCGGCGAGCGCATTGGCGACGTCCTGGGCGGACAAGCCGCGTGCCTGCATGGCGACCGGGTCGACGTCGATCTGCACCTCGCGCGTCTTGCCGCCGAACGGATACGGAATAGCCGCGCCGGCGACCGTCGTGAGAACCGGGCGGACCGCGTTCAGGCCAAGGTCACCGAGATTCTGCTCGGTCAGCCCGTTGCCGGACAGCGCCAACTGGATGATCGGCACGGTCGACGCGTTGTAGTTCAGGATCAGCGGCGGGGTCGTACCGGGAGGCAGCTGGCGCAACTGGGTTTGGGCGACTGCCGTTACCTGGGCATTGGCCGTGGCGATATTCACGCCCGGCTGGAAAAAGATCTTGATGATCCCGAAGCCGGCGACCGACTCGGCCTCGATATGCTCGACGTCGTTGACGGTGGTGGTGAGCGTGCGTTCGAACGGCGACGTGATCCGGCCGACCATCTGGTCCGGCGGCAGGCCGGTGTACTGCCACACCACGCTGATAACCGGAATCCTGATATCCGGGAAAATGTCGGTGGGCGTCTTCATCGCGGACAAGGGGCCGATGATGAGGATGAAGATCGCCAGTACGACGAACGTATAGGGTCGCCGCAAGGCGATACGGACTAGGCCGAGCATGTGGGTTCCAGGGCTTGGGGGAAGACGTTTTTGCGCTTGGTGCAGGCGCGGAGAGAGTCCCTAGCCTGAGCCAAGGCAGAATGTACACAAAGCCAGGCATTACTGCTGACTGGAAAATAAAACCCCTGGCACGGCGAGGTCGTCATCAGGCTTTCACGGTGTACTGATGGTCGTGGCCGGCCAGCGGCGAGACCAGCTCGCGAGCTCCTTGCAACGAAGCTGCAAACGTGATTCGTAAGGATAGGAATGCGAATGACCTCCCGGAGCGATGCGCCGTGAGGCGCTTTTGACGGCCCTATCCGGTCCGATACCGGTTCGCAAGGTTGTCGTCGAGCTTTCAATTTGGCAAGTGTTGGCCGCTGCATAAGCGATTATTGATTTGAGGCCGCAATGTCAAGGCGAGGCAGAGTAACGGGCAATAAAACAATTTAAAACGTATCTTTCACACAATACTGTTATGTGAAAAACAGGTGGATTGCGGTTAGTGACGTGATAATCGTGTGAAAGGCGGGGTAGGGTGGGTGTGTGGTTCAGGAATTCTTCATTACTGCGAGGCATTTGTTTCGCTTTTCGCATAACAATCCTCCGCGAAACCGGCATTATCGTAGAGTGCTTAAGTATCTAGAATCAGCGACGTCGCGCTTCAGGAATTCACAGGCCGCCAACGTACGGCCGCGCCAGGCCGCGACGACATGACGTTGCATCCCGTGCGCCGTGGACGCGAGAGGTCCAGGGTGCGCTGTGCGGCGCTGCCGCAAGGCAGATGTCTCCGAGAAACATTTTGCCCGCCCTTGGAGGCGGGCATTTTTCTTGGGCGAAGATATCCCTGCGACAGGGCAGGCGGATCTCGAAGAAGTGATGCACGAGATCCGCAGCACCATTGGAAAATGCCGTCCGGCTTTTGGCCAGACGGCATTTCGTCGATGTCGCTTCGCTACTGCTTTGTGCTGATATCCGCTTAGAACGTGTGACGGATACCCGCAGTCACGGCGACCTGATTGTTGGTGGCCGATGCAGACGACAGTCCGTTAATCATCGCGCCAATCGAAGCGCCATCTTCGATCACGTGCTGATATTCGCCTTGCAGGTAGACCTCAGTGCGCTTGGACAGGAAATAGGCTAGCTGAAGATTGACCTGATTCCACTTCGGGTCAAAGCCATTCAGGCTGCCGTCGGTGTACGTATAGGCGCCGGCGAGGCTAATGGCCGGGGTGATGAAGTAATGCCCGTTCACTTCATAGTTGTTGAAGCGTGCGCTGCCGCCATTCAACGCAATACCGCTGCTTACGCCGGATTGGCCTGCGGAAATGCCGAATGCCTGGTTCAGGATGGTTTGCGTGAACACGAATCCTGCCGTGGCCGGGCCGAACACGTATCTGACGCCGGCACCCCAGGTGCGCTGGCGGCCTGCGAAGAAGGTGTTGTCACCGTCGAGCGCGCCGTTGGTGTTCGTGATGGCGGCCGAAGTGATGTCACTGTTCAGTTGCAGGTAGGCGGCCGAGGCGGTAAAGCCGCTGTAGTTGTACGACGCGCCAAAGCTGTACGCGCGGTTGTTCGCAAAGTCGCCCGCTTCGTTCGAGAAGCCATACAACGCACCGAACTTGAATCCGCCGTAGTCAGCGCTCTGGAACTTCACAGAGTTGTCGATGCGGAAATCGTTGTCGAGGTTGTCGTTATCGAACGGGTGCGCGAAGAACGTGCCGCCGTATTGCGTGCCGGTAAGCGCCAGGGGGCCGAGGTAATCGACCACGCTGTCGTACTGGCGACCCAGCGTGATGGAGCCGTACTGGTTGCCGGACAGGCCAACAAATGCCTGACGGCCAAACAGACGACCGTCCTGACGGAGTGCGCCGTTAGTGACGTTAAAGCCGTTTTCCAACGTGAAGATGGCATTCAGACCACCACCCAGGTCCTCTGATCCACGCAGGCCCCAACGGCTCGTGTTGATCGCACCGTCGGTTTCTTGCCAGTTGCTGTGGCCGCCCTGGTTACTGACGTAGCTAACGCCTGCGTCAATGATGCCGTAGAGCGTGACGCTGCTCTGAGCGTGTGCAGCAGTAGCAAAAGCGCCCGTCAGGGCAGCTAACATTACAGCCTTTTTCATATCTCTAGCTCCGGGAATGCTGAATTGTTTATATGTAAGCCCACGTTCAAGGAACGGCTTCGCGCATTCGCGACAATGCAGGTTCCGTGATCAAGAACCTCATGCCAAACGCGTTACTTCAGGGCCTGTGCAGTGTAAAGAGGCGCTCGCAGAGCGAATCTGCGATTTTTCGCAATACTGATTTTTTCGGTCAGAAACGATATGTGCTGGGCGCGCGGAAAAGCCTTGATGCAAAGGCGATTCGGCCGCCTGTGCAGAACGCGCAGGGGCATGCGGATGACGTCCTTAGCCAGCGCACGTTGCCGGTTTGTGATGTCGAATGATGCGCAAAAACAACGGGAAGCCGTACGGTATGGTGTGCAACGTCAGCTCATGACTCGAGCTCAAGACTCGCTGTGCACACTATGGGGCGAGGGATTGAAATGCCTGAACAGATGATGAACGAAGGTGCGTATCTTGGCGGGGAAATAACGACGACTTGGGTACGCGATGTTGATCTCTATCTGTGGCAGACGGTAGTTGTTGAGCAGCGTCACAAGGTTGCCACGCATGACGTCGTGCTCAATCAGATAGCTGGGCAGCACCGCGATGCCCATCCCAAGCAGCGCGAACTGGCGCAACATTTCCGTGTTGTTGGCGACAATCGCGTTAGTTGGACGCACCCGGACCTCGCCTTCCCTGCCAGTAAACGCCCACTCTTCACCCCAGTAGTCAGAGGCGAGGGACAGGCACGGATACTCGGACAGTTGCTCGGGACGCGTGGGCGTGCCGTGTTTCCGGATGTAGTCGGGCGGCGCGCATACGGTCATGCTGGCAGTCGTCAAACGCCGCGCAACGACGTTCGCATGGCGCATCGACCGCGCTATCACGATGCCTACATCGAAGCCTTCTTCGGCCACATCGACCGGACGGTCCACGAGCGTGATGTCAGGCATGACCTTCGGGTAGCGTGTGGCATAAGTTTGCAGCACAGGCGCGAGCTTGTGCAGACCGAACACCACCGGCGCCGCGATACGCAAGGTCCCAGCCGGCTCGAGGTTGCGCGACGTGACCATCTGCTCGACATCGTCCAGCTCCTCGAGAATTTGACGGATCCGCTCGAGATAGACGTGGCCGGACTCAGTGGGAGACAGACGCCGCGTGGTGCGATTGAGCAGCCGTGTGCCAAGACGGCCTTCGAGATCGGCAACGTGGCGTGTCGCCACCGCGTTGGAGATTCTCATCGCGCTGGCAGCGCGGGTGAACCCGCCAAGATCTGCCACCTTGACGAAGATTCGCATTGAATCCAGATCATCCACAGCACAACTCCCACCGCCGTCGATAGTCGGCGAACATCAGACCTGCGCAGCGTTGCTCGCACAACTGTTCTGCAAACGCCAGATTGTATGAGGTCGTCAATGGCCTCACTCTGACATGGACATGGCAGTGCGGTCAGATTTTGCAAATCAAGGGAACGTGGCCGCAATTGCGAAGCATGTACGTTTCTCAAGCTATTACCAGGGGAATGCAAATGAAAGAATCGCAGCTGCAAAAATTCAGAGTCAATCAGATATAAAGATTGCATCTTTTCCGGCCGATATACCGACTGCAGTGCTAGTGAAGCGCAAGGGCGACGACCCGAAGATCGTCGCAGGGGGGCGTTTCTCTGGCACGGCAAACACAATACATAGCCTGGGAGCAAACACGACCCGGCCCTCTCGTCGAACGAGAGGCGCGGGCGTGTTTGGCTTTTTGCGTGCGTTCAACGAGGAGAACCAAGTGGAGCATTCAACGCCCGAGCGGCACCTGGAAATGCATGAACTCAGCGCGGTCAGCGCCGCGCTGAATCGTGTTCAGGCGGTCATCGAGTTCGATCTGCACGGTATCGTTCTCTACGCCAACGACAATTTCCTGCAGACCCTCGGCTACACGCTCGACGAGGTCCGCGGCCAGCATCACAGAATGTTTTGTGAACCCGCCTACGCCGACAGCCTCGCGTATCGCCAGTTCTGGGAGAAGCTCGCCCGCGGCGAGTTCGATCATGGCGAGTACCAGCGTGTCGGCCGTGGCGGCCGCGAGGTCTGGATCAACGCCTCGTATAACCCGGTGTTCGACTCGGACGGCAAAGCTTACAAGGTCATCAAGTTCGCCACCGACATCACCGCGAGCCGCCAGCAAAACGCCGAATACGAGGGCAAGGTGCGGGCGCTCGACCGCGCCCAGGCGGTCATCGAATTCGATCTGTCCGGCACCGTGCTGTTCGCCAACCAGAACTTCCTCGACACGCTCGCCTACCGGCTTGACGAGATAGAGGGCAAGCATCACCGCCTGTTCTGCGAGGAGGCGTATACGGGGAGCGCGGAATACCGCGATTTCTGGGCCAAGCTCAACCGCGGCGAGTACGATGCGGGACGCTACAAACGGATCGCCAAAGGCGGCCGCACCGTGTGGATTCAGGCTACCTATAACCCGATCTTCGATGTCGGTGGCCGGCTTCATAAAGTGATCAAGTTCGCAACCGACGTCACTGCCCAGGTCGAGCTGGAGGACCAGGTCCGGCGCCGCGCGGAAGACGAGCAGCGCAAGGTCGCGGCACTGCTGGACGTAGTGAGCAAGGCCGCTGCGGGCGATCTGACCGGTTCTGTCGAAGTGTCCGGTAACGAGCCGATCGACCAGCTCGCCGCCGGCATCAAGCGAATGATGGACGATCTGCGCAGCGTGATCGGCAAGGTGGTCGAGTCGGCGGGCGGCTTCACCGCGTCGTCGCAGGATATCGCCGGGCGGGCCAACACCGTGGCGAGCGGCGCACAGTCGCTCGGCGCGACGGTCGAAGAAATGAACGCCTCGATCGAGGAACTGACCGCCTCGATCAATTCGATTGCCGACAACTCGCGCAGCGCCGACAGCCTCGCGAAAGACACCCAGCAGGAAGCCGAGCGCGGCGCCAAGGCAATTGCCCGCTCGATCGAGGCGATGGAGCTGATCAATAAGTCCTCAGAGGACATCAGCGAGATCATCAAGGTGATCGGCGAGATTGCCAGCCAGACTAACCTGCTGGCGTTCAATGCGGCGATCGAGGCGGCGCGTGCGGGCGAACACGGACTCGGTTTCTCGGTAGTCGCGGACGAGGTTCGTAAGCTTGCCGAACGTTCTTCGCAGGCGACCAAGGAAATCTCGAAGCTGATCAACGAATCGGTCAAGCGGGTCACGCAGGGTAGTGAGATCTCGAAGCAGGCGGGCGAGGCGTTCGACAAGATCGTCAGCGGCGTGAGTCGCACCACGCATGCGATCTCGGAGATTTCCTGCGGCGCGGACGAGCAGTTGATCGCGGCCCGCGAGGTCAGCGTGGCGATCCAGCAGGTCGCCGAAGAAACCGAGAAATCCGCCGGCGCCTGCGACACGATTGCGCGGGCCAGCGCCACGCTGATGCAAGGCGCGGAAACGCTTGATCAAACCGTCACGCGCTTTGTCGTCTAACGCTGGAGGCGCCGTGGATACGGAGCGCGAGGTCGATCAGGCGACCCGTCGGGCGCTTTTCGACCAGGTGCGACGGCACACCGGCATCGCCATGAGCGAGCGCAAGTGGACCTTGCTGGAGGGCCGTTTGCGCCGGCGTCTGCGCGAGCTGGCGCTGCCCGGCTACCGCGACTATCTGCATGTGCTGGAGGTGAAGCCCGACGAGGTGCGCGATTTCATCGATCTGGTCACCACCAACGAGACCTCGTTCTTTCGCACGCCGCGTATCTGGGACTTCTTCGCCGGGCAGTTCCTGCCGCGCTGGTTCGCCGCGCATGCCGACACGCCGTTGCGAGTGTGGTCGGCGGCGGCATCGAGCGGCGAGGAGGCGTACACGGTGGCGATGCTGTGCGAGGAGTTTCGCAGCCGGCATCCGGCGTTTCGCTACCGCATTCTCGCCACTGATATCGGCGACGCGATCCTGCGCAAGGCAGCCGCTGCGCACTACCAGGGCCGTAGTATCGACGGGCTGAAACAGACGCATCCCGAGTTGCTGGCGAAGTATTTCCTCGCGCAGGACGGCGGCTTCTCTGCGGGGCCAGCGCTGCGCGCGAACGTGAGCTTTCGCAAGCACAACCTGCACGAACCGGCGCGCGACATCGGTTCCATGGATGTCACGCTGTTGCGCAACGTGCTGATCTACTTCGACACGGAAGGCCAGCAGGCCGTACTCGAAAACGTGCGCCGTGCCATGGCGCCGGAGGGGGTGCTGATCGTCGGCGAATCGGAATCGCTGAGCCGCTTCGATATGGGCTTCAGGTTCGAGCAGCCTCTGATTTATCTCAACGAGGCCCGCCCGTGAGCGAGACCCGCGAGATTCAGGTGCACATGTGCGCGATTGGCATCGGCAGGGGGCATGACCTGTTGCGCGCCACTCTCGGCTCGTGTGTGGGCATCGGCTTGCTGTGGCGCGAGCGTGCGATTTACGGCCTCGCTCATTGCCTGCTGCCCGACGCGCCCACCTTGCCTGCGCCCATCTTGCCCGCGGGCATCGGCGCCAAATACGTGACCCAGGCCGTTCCGTCCCTGCTCAGCCTGATGCAGGTGCAGCGCGCCTCGTATGATGCGCTGGAGGCCGTGCTCGTGGGCGGCGCCAATATGGTCCATTACGCACGCCGGCCGGCTCACGCGCCAATCGGCGAACAGAATGTCCGCACTGCGCAGCAGTTGCTCGAGGCGCTCGGCGTGCGTGTGATACATGTGGATGCAGGCGGCGAATGCGGCAGGCAATTGCTGATCGATTGTCATCAGCATGCGTTCGTTGTGAAGAAGATTTCCCGCACTCTTTGAACGGGGCCCCCAATCATGGATATCGACGCCACGTCCGCTGACCGTTGCGCAACTGAATTGAGCGTTGAACGCGCGGTCGAGCTGTTCGGCTCGTTCCACCTCGGCGAGACTGAACTCGCGCTGCCGGTCGCGGCGTTGCAGGAGGTGGTCAACTATCCGGCAGCCATCACGCCGGTGCCGCTCGCGCCGAGCCATCTGCTCGGACTCTTCAACCTGCGCGGCACGTTGATTCCCATCGTCGACCTGCGTCAGTTGCTGCATCTGCCGGACGCTGCCGTGGGCGCCGCCAGCAAGATCGCGATTGTCGAACTGGGTGACGTGCGCGTGGGCCTGCAGTTCGATACGACCGGCGAAATCCTGCGTGTGCCGGCTGCGCAGAAGATCACTTTCGAGCGCGCGGACCACGCTCCGCCGGTCATTTGCGGCGCGCTGAAGCTCGACGATGGTGAGCGGATCCTGCAGATTCTCTCGGTTGCGGCATTGCTCGGCCTGCCTGACATTCCACACTTGCATCATCGTGCCGCGACGCCGGAGCGGCGCGCGCAGCTGGCACAACGCCGGCAGACCGTGTCGTTTCGCGTCGCCGGGGCGCATCTTGCCCTGCCGATGGCCGCCATTCAGGAGATCATCCGCGTGCCGGCCATGCATCCGTCGCCGCTGGCCGACGAGGTCTGCATCGGCATGCTGAACCTGCGCGGCACGACGGTTCCTGTGATCGACTTTGCCCGCTTGATGGGACTCACGCGAGAACAGGCGGCAGCACCGGGCCTCGCCGCGGCAGCGGATGAGCGGCGCATTGTCGTGTTCAATCAGCATGACGTGCATGTCGGCCTGATGGTCGACGAGGTCCGCAGCATTGTCGGCTACCGCGACGACGAACTGATGGTGATGCCTGCCTATAGCCGCCGGCACGTTGCGTTGTTCGTGGGCTGTCTGGGTAACGAGGGGCGCGACAGTATCATCCTGCTGAGCCCGGACGCGCTTTGCAAGCACTCGCAGATTGCCGCCTTGGCTCAAGGTCATCGTGAACTGTACCGTGACAGGACCCCTGCAGCGGCCACCTCGAACAGGCGCGGCGGCACACGCGAGACCTACGTCACCTTCCGTCTGGGACATCTGCTGGGCGTGCGCATCAGCCAGTTGCGCGAGGTGATCGATTACCCGGACGAGATCGTCGCAACACCTGGCGCGCCCGGCTTTGTGCGTGGCGTGCTGCATCTGCGCCGCGAACTGCTCACGGTGATCGACGTGCGCGCGATGTACGGCATGTCGCAGTACGAAGACCTGGCGCACGCGAAGATCCTGATCGTCGAACACCGCGGCGAGAAGTATGGGCTCGTGGTCGACGCGGTCGACAACATCGTCACCATCGACTCCGCCAGCCGGATTCCGCTCCCAACGGTGCTGACGCGCCAGCTTGGCAACGGCTTGGGCAACGGCATGACCGAGGCGGTCGAGCTGCCGGGACGCGGCACCCTGATGCTGATCGATCCGGCCACGCTGTGCGAACGCGTCACGGTCGAGTCGGAGGTCTAAGAATTTGCGACCTGCTTACCAGATGTTCCCACTGACGCGGCGAATGACCTGCGGCGTTCATCTGGATGCGGTACGCTAGCTCACGCAGCAACAACCAGAACACGCAGCGACAACCAAAAACCGCCCCGCCAACAGGAGGCCGCAATGCGAAGACAGTTCGTGCAGTGGTGTTATGCAGGGTTGACCAGTTTGTTGTTCTTGCCCGCTGTCGCGTTCGCGCAGACGCAGGCCGTCACCAATAGCCCGGTGAACCTGCGCGCCGGGCCCGCACGAGACTATCCGGTCGTAACGCAGTTGCCGGGCGGCGCACCCGTTACGGTGATGGGTTGCGTGGCCGGTTACACATGGTGCGATGTCGCACTGCCGAATCTGCGCGGCTGGATTTACGCTGGCCGTATTAGCTACCCTTATCAAGGCAACCCCGTGCCGGTGCTGAACTACGGCACCGTGATCGGCGTGCCGATTGTCACGTTCTCGATCGGCACGTATTGGGGCAACTATTACCGTGGCCGGCCTTGGTACCGTGATCAGTCGCGTTGGGCACATCGCCCGCCGCCTCCGCCGCCGCGCCCCGGCGCGGGACGTCCGCCCGGACGCCCGCCGGGACCGCCGCCCGGTGGTCCCGGCGGCAGGCCGCCTGGCGGGCGCCCCCCAGGCAATGTGGGCGGACGGCCTCCCGGCGGACACGGTTCCGGCGCGGGTGGACGGCCCCCAGGCGGGCAGCCTCCAGGTGGTCAGCGTCCCGGAGCAGGCGGTCAGCGCCCGGGTGGCTCCGGCGGTTCGGGTGGACGCCCACCAGCAGGCGGCGGTCGACCGGGTGGTGGAGGGGGCGGCGGCAACCAGGGCAAGCCGCCGACGCGTAATAACTGAGTTTCACTGGAGACAGGCGCGATGGCATTGGGTGAACACAAGACGGGCGGTGCGACGGCGATCGGCCTCGCGACCGTGGCAGTCGACGGCACCATTCTCGACAGCTGGTTTCCCGAACCCGAACTGGCCGACGAACCGGTCGTGGCGGCCGGCACCGTTCGTTTGTCGCACGATGAAGTGTCGCGCGCGATCGGCGATGCGGCGGCAAACTGCGTCGGCCCCGACGAGCGCCGGGGCGTCGAGGTGGTCGGCGTGCGTACGGCGATCGCCTCGCTCGCCGAGCCGCCGCTCGACGCGCATGACGTCTATCTGCGCCTGCATCTGCTCAGCCACCGGCTGATCAAACCTCATGAGGCCAATCTGAGCGGACTGTTCGGATTGCTTGCCAACGTCGCATGGACCTCGTTCGGCCCCTGTGCCGTGGAAGCGGTCCCCCAGGTCCGGCTGAAGGCACGTGCCGCGCGCACGCCGTTCGAAGTCACCAGCATCGACAAATTTCCGCGCATGACCGACTACGTGGTGCCGTCCGGTGTGCGCATCGCCAATGTGGATCGGGTCCGGTTAGGTGCCTATCTCGCGCCGGGCACCACCGTGATGCACGAGGGCTTCTGCAATTTCAATGCGGGTACGCTCGGCGTCTCGATGGTCGAAGGACGCATCAGCTCCGGCGTGGTCGTCGACGATCACAGCGATATCGGCGGCGGAGCGTCGATCATGGGCACGCTGTCGGGCGGCGGCACGCAAGTGGTGTCGGTGGGCAAGCGCTGCCTGCTGGGCGCAAATGCGGGCATCGGTGTCTCGCTCGGAGACGACTGCGTCGTCGAAGCCGGTTGCTATATCACGGCCGGCACGCGGGTGAGCTTGCCGGATGGTTCAGTGGTCAAGGCCGCCACGCTGTCGGGACAGCCCGATTGGCTGTTCCGGCGCAATTCGCAGAGCGGCGCGGTCGAGGCGCTCTCGCGCAACAAAACGTGGGGGCAATTGAATCCGGATTTGCATACGCACAACTAGGTCGCCTGCAAGGCTCTGCCATGCTCAATGGATCGATTCATGCGTCCAGGCGTAAACCCCAGTGTGCTGTCGGTCCAAACCTGCCGATGTCGGGATAGGGGGCTCAGATATGACTTGCCAGGTGACACAAGGTGACACGATTGCAGCAGCGTCTGACGGCACCCGCTATTCGTCGGAGCTGACCGAGCAATTGCTGGCCTCTGAGCACAGCGTATTGCGGCTGATCACGCGTAATACGCCGCTGCCGGAGTTGCTCGACGAAGTGTGCCGCTACTCGGAGGCACTGCTCGGCGAGGGCTCGAGTTGTTCGATCCTGCTGCTCGATGAGGATGGCATCCACGCGCGGGCCGGCGGCGCGCATTCGTTGCCGAAGTCGTACACGGCTGCGCTCGATGGCGCTGTCATCGGCCCGCAGGTCGGTTCGTGCGGCACGGCGATGTATCTGCGGCGCATGGTCGTGGTGGAGGACATCGAAACGGATCCGCTCTGGGCGGACTTCAGGCATCTCGCGTTGCCGATTGGCTTGCGCGCATGCTGGTCGATTCCGTTCGCGAACGATGAGGGCAGGGTGCTCGGCGCGTTCGCGGTGTACCATCGCACCCGGCGCGGGCCGAGTCTCGAAGAGGAGGCGATGCTGCGCAACATTGGCCGTAGCGTCGGCCTTGCGGTTCATCAGGACGCCATGGCGCGACGCCTCGCGCAAAGCGAAGAGCATCACCGTCTGGTGGTCGATCACCTGAATGAAGGCATCATCGTGCAGTCGCGCGACGGCGTGGTGCTGGCGTGCAATCCGAGTGCGCAACGCATGCTGCATGCGGGAGCGGACCTCCTCGGCCACGATATCTTTACCGCGATGGTGCGCGCCTATCACGAAGACGGCACGCCGATCGCGAACGCCGAACGCCCGACGGTGCGCGTGCTGGCCACCGGCAAAGCCGTGCTCGGTGTGACGATGGGGCTCGAGCTCACCGACGGCGAGATTATCTGGCTCGTCCTGAACGTGGTGCCGATCCTGAAGCCCGGCGAGCGCGAGCCGGGTTCGGTATTGATCTCGTTCACCGATATCGGCCCGGTGCGCCAGGCCCAACAGCAACTCAAATACCTCGCCACCCGCGATTCGCTCACCGGCCTCTATAACCGCGCCTACCTGACCGAGCGCATGCGCGACCTGTTCGAGCCGTCGGCGCTGGACAACGAGCTCGCGCGCGTAGCCGTGCTGTTCGTCGATCTGGACGGCTTCAAGAAGGTCAACGATACGGCCGGCCACGAAGCGGGCGATGCGCTCCTGTGCAGCGTGGCGCGCCGGCTTGCCTCGTGCGTGGAAGCGGAGGACACGCTCGCGCGAGTGGGCGGCGACGAGTTCGTGATCGTCGTGAGCAGTTATAACGACACCAGCGACCTGATCGCTCTGGCGCGCCAGATTCTCGAGACCGTGGGTGTGCCGTTCGCCGTGGCCGACAATGAATACTACCTGGGGGCGTCGATCGGCATCAGCCTCTTTCCGGAAGACGGCCTCGATGTGCCGACGCTGATGCGCAATGCCGACTCGGCGATGTACTCGGCCAAGCAGCGCGGCCGCAACAACTTCCAGTTCTTCACCGCGGAGCTGAACCACCACCTGCAACGGCGCTTCGCGATCGAACAGTGGCTGCGCCGCGCGCTGGCGGCGGGCGAGCTGAGTCTCGTCTACCAGCCGATCATCGATAGCCGGTGCGGCCGCACAGTTGGCGCGGAAGCGCTCTTGCGCTGGTACAATAGCGAACTGGGCGATGTCTCGCCGGTGGAGTTCATCCCGGTCGCGGAGGACACCGGGCTGATCGTCGCGATTGGCACCTGGGTGCTGGAGCGCGCGTGCGAGCAACTGGCCGAATGGCGGCGCACTCTCGCGCCGGATCTCGTGATTGCGGTGAATCTGTCGCCGCGTCAGGTGAGTGACGGGCTGGTCGAGCTGATCGAACGCTGTCTCGCGCGCTGTGGACTCGGACCGGATGCGCTGGAACTGGAGATTACCGAGCGCCTGTTGATGAGAGACAGCGAAACCGTGCTGCCGATCCTGAGCGCACTCAGCAACATGGGCGTGCGGATCTCGGTCGACGACTTTGGCACCGGCTATTCTTCGCTGTCGTATCTGAAGCGTTTTCCGTTGCATAACCTGAAGATCGACCGCTCGTTCGTCGCCGGCCTGCCGGACCATCGCGACTCCATCGCGATCACCCAGGCGGTCGTGGCCATGGCGCACTCGCTCGGCATGAATGTCACGGCCGAAGGGGTGGAGACACAGGCGCAGGCCTCGTTCCTGCGCTCGATCGAGTGCGACAAGCAGCAAGGCTATCTGTTCAGCCGCCCGGTGGCAGCAAGCGCCTATGCGCGCAACCTGCAGTCCTTCCATCTCGATCCACAAAGGTAACGAATGCAACTGATCGGTATGCTGGACTCTCCCTATGTACGCCGCGTGGCGATTTCGCTGGCCGTGCTCGGTCTGCCTTTCGAGCATCGCAGCGTGTCGGTGTTTCGCCACTTCGACGAGTTCGCGAAGATCCATCCGGTGGTCAAGGCGCCGACCTTTATCGAGGACGACGGCACCCTGCTGATCGATTCGACCCTGATCCTCGATCATCTCGACCACAAGGTCGAGCCCGCGCGCCGTCTGATGCCCGAGGAATCCGGTGTGCGGCTGCAGGCGCTGAGCCTGATCGGCTTCGCGCTCGCCGCCACCGAAAAGGCCATGCAGACGGCCTATGAGCGCAATCTGCGGCCGCAGGAGTTTCAGTTCGAGCCTTGGGTCGAACGGGTGCAGAAGCAGATGCACGCCGCTTTTGCCGAACTCGAGACGCGTCTGGCCGGCCGTGACGGGTGGCTCTTCGGCGAACGTTTGATGCAGCCGGATATTACGGTGGCCGTCGCGTGGCGCTTCACGCAGTTCATGTTGCCGGGCGTGCTCGACGCGGCGCGTTATCCGGCGCTGGCGGCGTTTTCCGAACGGGCTGAGGCGCTGCCGGCGTTCATCGGTGTGCCGCTCGAATAACCGCGCGTCGCTCGAATAACCCTTTAGGACGCGTGGAGGCTGTCGGGCCAGCAGGCCTGAGGGCCGCTGAATTCGCCGCCCCAAATCTGCCGTCGTCGGCTGCGTGGCCCGCCGGCAGGCCTTCCGGCTGCCGTTCAGCAGCCTTTGGCGGATTGTTCACTTTCCCCAACAAGTCCCTTCGCTTTCGGGCTATTTATCCGTGCTCCACGGATGCTTAGAATCCACCATCGAAACGAAAGTAACGTCTTGCCGAAGCGGCGGGGCGCGTCGGGAGCGGAAATGCGAGCATTAATTGAAAGACAGCTTTATCACCCATCGGTGGTCCTGCCGATGGTGGCGTTTATGCAAATAATGGTGGCGCAGGATTTCAACCTGAGCCAGGTGGGCCTGATGATGGCCACGAAAGGCGCCCGGGCTGCGCTGCAACGCTCGCGCGAACTGATCTGCGCGGGGCATTGCCACGGCTGAACGGCCGGAGCAGATTCGTCACACGTAAAGCACCCTGAGCCGCGAGCCTTCGGCTCCCTCATTACCCCTCAGGACGTCACCGGCATCTCCCCGCGAGCGCTAGCGTAAGATGGCACAACGCTGCCACCAGCCCTCGGGAGACATGTCATGCCACAGCATTTCGATGCAGCCGTGATCGGCACCGGACAAGGCGGGTCGCCGCTCGCGGTGCGCCTTGGCGCAAGCGGCCGCAAGACGGCCGTGATCGAACGCGCCGCGTTCGGCGGCACCTGCGTGAACGTCGGCTGCACCCCCACCAAAAGTTATGTTGCGAGCGCGCGCGTGGCCCACGTGGCGCGTCACGCCGCCGGGTATGGCGTGCAGGTAGCGGGATCGGTGACGGTCGACCTGGCGCAGGTGAAGGCGCGCAAAGACCAGATCATCGGCGAGTCCCGCAGCGGCGTCGAAAAATGGCTGCGCGGGACGCCCAATGTCACCGTGTTCAGGGGGCACGGGCGTTTTACCGGGCCGCATACGCTGAGCATCAGCGGGTCGGACGGCCAGAGCGTCGACGAACTCGAAGCGAACGAAATCTTCATCAACACCGGCACGCGCGCGGTCGTGCCGCCGCTCGAAGGCATCGAGCGCATCTGCTACTACACCAATTCCACGCTGCTTGAACTGACCGAATTGCCCGAACACCTTGCGATCGTCGGCGGCAGCTATATCGCGCTCGAATTCGCCCAGATATTCCGCCGTTTCGGCAGCCAGGTGACCGTCATCGTGCGCGGCGAGCGCGTGCTCGCCCGCGAGGACGCCGACTTCGCGCGGGCGGTGCAGAAGGTGCTGGTGCGCGAAGGCATCGAATTTCGTTTCGGCGCGCAACCGCAGCGTGTCGAGCCGCTTGACGGCGAGCGCGTGCGGATCGCTTTCGATGATGCACAACCGGCTATCGAGGCGTCGCATCTGCTGTTCGCCACCGGCCGCAAGCCGAATACCGACGACCTTGGCCTCGCGACAGCCGGCCTTGAAACGGACCGGCACGGCATCATTCCGGTCGACGGTGCGTTGCGTACCCGCGCGCCGGGCGTCTGGGCGATCGGCGATGTCAACGGCCGCGGTGCGTTCACCCATACGTCCTATGACGACTATCAGATCGTGGCTGCGAATCTGCTCGACGGCGGCGCGCGTAGCGCCGATACCCGTATCATGGCGTACGCGGTTTTTGTCGATCCGCCGCTTGCCCGTGTGGGCTTGTCTGAAGCCGAGGTGCGCGAGTCCGGCCGCGCTGCGCTGATCGCGACCATGCCGATGTCGCGGGTCGGCCGCGCGCGCGAACGCGGCGAGACCGACGGCTTCATGAAGGTGCTGGTCGACGCAGAAACGAAACAGATCCTCGGCGCGGCGATTCTGGGGATTGAAGGCGATGAAACGATTCACACGTTCATCGACATCATGACGGCCGGCGCGCCGTATTCGACGCTGCAGTACGCGATGCATATCCACCCGACCATCAGCGAACTGGTGCCGACCCTGCTCGACGGTCTGAAGCCGTTGAAGTGACAGCCGAGGTAACCGCTGGCCCTTGGAGTCGCCATGCCGACCATCTGCAATCTGTTTAACATTGGTCCAACAAAAGGTGCCGACGAGCGCTTCGATGCGCTCGTCGAGCAGGGCGGCGTGACGATCGAGCGGATCGTCTCGACCGGACAGGCGAGCGCGCCCGGCTTCTGGTACGACAGCCCGCGTGACGAATGGGTCGTGCTCCTGACCGGTGCGGCGAGTCTCGAGTTCGAAGGCGACCCGCAACTGCATGTGATACAGCCGGGTGACCATGTGAGGATCGAGGCGCATTGCCGGCACCGCGTCGCGTGGACGCACGAAAGCGAGCCTACCGTATGGCTTGCGGTTCACTATGAGGCCGGCGTACAACCATGACCCCCCGTTCCACGATCACCCGGATAGGCCTGATTTCCGACACCCACAATCTGGTGCGTCCGGAAGCGCTGCAGCATCTCGCGGGGTGCGATGCGATCATTCATGCAGGCGATATCTGCGAGAAGGCGGTGCTCGATGCACTCGAACGGATTGCGCCGGTCACAGCCGTGCGCGGCAACAACGACACGGGCGACTGGGCTCGCGGACTGCCCACGTACGCTACGCTTACGGCGCAGCAAGTGTCGATTCTGGTCGTACATGACATCGCGGATGTGGACGCCGATCCGCGCAGCAAGGGGATCGCAGTCGTCGTGACCGGGCATTCGCACAAGCCGCTGATCGACGAGCGCGACGGCGTGCTGTTCGTGAATCCGGGCAGTGCGGGGCCGCGGCGCTTCAAGCTGCCGGTGTCGGCGGGACTGCTAATCGTGGATGGCGCGCGAGCGACCGCTACGCTGCATGCGCTGCTGACGTAAATTACGCCCGCGCCGTAGCCCCCGACGCATAGTTCTCGTCTATCTCCTCAGCCTCGCGTTCGCCGCGCAGCACGGCATGCGCTTCGGCACGGGTGGCGACGCACGGACCCGAGCCGAGCAGCGGCTGGCGTGCGGTTTCGCGCAAGGCAAGCACCGAGACGATGCCAATTAGCGATGCGCCCATCAGATAGTACGCGGGCATCATCAGAATGCCGGTGCGATCGACGAGCCATGCGGTCACGAGCGGCGTGGTGCCGCCGAACAGCGACACGGAGAGATTGAAGCCGATCGCCAGCGCGCCATAACGAATCCTCGTGGGGAAGAGCGCCGGCAGCGCCGACGGCATCACACCGGTGAAGCACGACAGCAGCACGCCGAGAATCAGCAGGCCGCCGAACACCGGCAACATCGTGCCCGTGCGGATCAGCAGCAGGGCCGGAATCGACAGCGCGAACAGGCCGACACAGCCGAACAGCATCACCGGCTTGCGGCCGATCGTGTCGGACAGGCGGCCGGCGAACAGCGTCATCGGCATCATCAGCACCATCACGAGCAGCACGAGAAAGAGACCATGTGTTTCGTCGAAGTGCAGCGTCGACGACAGGTAGCTCGGCAGATACGACAGCGCCATGTAGTCGGTCACGTTGAAGATCAGCACGAGGCCGACGCACAGAAGCAACGGCTTCCATTGTCGCGCCAGCCGGTCGCGCAAGCTTTGCTTGGGGAGCGCCTTGTCTTCCGCTTCGCGCGTCTCAGCCTGCTTCTTGAACGCCGGCGTTTCTTCGAGCTTCATCCGGATGTAGAGGCCCACCAGACCCAGCGGCCCCGCGATCAGGAAAGGAACACGCCAGCCCCACGAGAGCAGCGCCTCATGCGACAGCGTGGCCGTCAGCACCGCGACGGTACCGGCGCCGAGCACATAGCCGATCAGCGTGCCGAACTCGAGAAAGCTGCCCATAAAGCCGCGGCGCTTGTCGGTCGAGAATTCGGCGATGAACGTCGCGGCGCCGCCGTATTCGCCGCCGGTGGAAAAGCCTTGCACCAGACGTGCGACGAGCAGCAGGGCCGGTGCGAGGATGCCGATCGAGGCATAGCTCGGAATCAGGCCGATCGCAAAGGTGCCCGCAGCCATCATGATCATGGTCATCGCCAGCACGCGCTGGCGGCCGATGCGGTCGCCGAGCGGCCCGAACACCATGCCGCCGACTGGACGCACGAGGAAGGCGGCCGCGAAGGTGCCGAAAGTGGCGATCAACTGCGCAGAAGGACTGCTCGACGGGAAGAACACCCGGCCGAGGGTTACGGCGATGTAGCTGTACACGCCAAAGTCGAACCACTCCATCGCGTTGCCGAGCGCCATCGCACCGACCGCACGTTTCAGGAGGGATTTATCGACGACCGTGATGTCGTCGAGGGTGAGGCGTTGTTGTTGGTTTTTGTGTCGCCAGAAGCCGTTGCTGGAAGCCGTCAAGGTGAAAACTCCAATGACTGCGACGAAACTCATGAAAACGCGCATGAATGTTCCGCCACGGGTGCTGGGAAAGTGCAGTTTCGCGAACCGGGCGAAGGCGATGTGGCGATGAAGCGGGCGGGGCGCGAAAAGTGGAAACGCCGGTGCCTGCGGCATGCCGCGTGACGCGGATGCCGCCTACGCGCACGTCGCCTACGCGCATGTCGCGAAATTGCACTGCTCTAGGTGCTGCTGATTGTGTGCATCTGCGTGGCCGTGGAAGGGGGGCAGATGGATGAGGACGCTGGGGAGGCCGAAAACCGCCCGGGCGCCACTGAAAGGCCTGGAACGAAAAAGGCCGGTGATGACCGCGAGGATTTCGCGACGAGACCGACAAGCCTTCTTGTATAAAAACTGCACAATCCGTTGTGAGTCGCGCGGGGCGCCGCACAGTAAATTGAACGCGAATGATGGTGAATGACTGTTGGAACGATGCACATCATAGCACGATGACGGAGGATCGTGCAAACGGGCTGGCCGGCAGAGCGCGTCCAAGGCGGCTGAATCCCTTGTGAGGTGGGGGATCCGGGCGAGTGTGAGAATTTGAAACGTGGGTTTAAAAGCGATCGGCCAACCGGCCTGTCACGGGGCCCGCTTCGAGCCGGGAACAGGCAAAAAAAATCCGCGCACGCGGCGCGGACTCTTCGTCAGACGCATCGGATGCATCGGATGCATCGGATGCATCAGACGATTCGCGGCCCTTCCGAGCCGCCCATCAGATCAACTCTGCGACGGCGGCACATAACCCGAAGCCTGGTCGGCGCCTTCACCGAAGAAGAACTTCTCGGTTTGCTTCATCAGATACTGGCGTGCACGCGGATCGGCCATATTCAGGCGGTTTTCATTGATCAGCATGGTTTGCTGCTTGAGCCACGCCTGCCAGGCTTCCTTCGAAATGCTTTCGTAGATCCGCTTGCCGAGTTCGCCCGGCAGCGGCGGGAAATCGAGGCCTTCGGCTTCCTTGCCGAGCTTCGCGCATTGAACCGTACGAGCCATGCTGTGCTTCTCCTGTAAATCGATGTGGGGCTGTTGCGTTATAGGGCAGTCGCGTTATATGGGGCCGCTCAGAGCTGTTTCATCAGCACGAGCGACTTGCGCTGCCAGTTGTAGAGGCGGCGGCGATCTTCCGGCAGGTCGTCGACCGTAACCTTCACAAAGCCGCGTTTCAGGAACCAGTGTTCAGTGCGCGTTGTCAGCACGAAAATGCGCGTGAGGCCGCGGGCCCGGGCGCGTTGCTCGATGCGCTTCAGAAGCCGCTCGCCGTCGCCGGTGCCTTGCGCTTCGGGCGCGACCGTGAGGCACGCCATTTCGCCGATGCGTTCCTGGGTGTACGGATAGAGCGCCGCGCAGCCGAACAGCACGCCATCGTGCTCAATCACCGAGAAATGGTCGATGTCGCGCTCGATCTGGTGGCGGCCGCGCCGCACGAGGGTGCCGTCCGTTTCGAGCGGCTCGATTAGCGCCAGAATGCCGCCGACGTCGTCCGGCGTCGCTTCGCGCAGGCTTTCGAGATTCTCGTACGAGATCATCGTGCCCACGCCATCGTGCAGGAACAACTCGAGCAGCAGGCTGCCGTCGAGCGCGTAGGGGATGATGTGCGCCCGCGCCACGCCGCCGCGGCAGGCGCGGATCGAGTGCTTCAGATAGAAACCGGCGTCGCCGGTGACTTCGCCGCTTTCATGCAGCTTGTACGCGTCGTCGAGCGAGAGTTCGCGCATCAGTTCGGGACCGTCTTCGCCCTCCTGCATCAGACCCGGCGTTTCGGTCAGGAACACGATCTTGTCGGCGCGCAGCGCGATGGCGGCCGCTGAGGCGACGTCTTCCATGGCCAGGTTGAACGCTTCGCCGGTGGGCGAGAAGCCGAGCGGCGAGAGCAGCACGAGCTTGCGGCTCGCGAGCGAATGGCGGATCGAATCCGCGTCGATCTTGCGCACCACGCCCGTGTGGGCGAAGTCGACCCCGTCCAGAATGCCGACCGGCCGCGCTGTCACGAAGTTGCCGGACACCACGCTGATGTGCGCGTGTGCCATTGGCGTGTTCGGCAAGCCCTGGCTGATGGCCGCCTCGATGTCCAGACGCACTTCGCCCGCCGCTTCTTTCGCGGATTCGAGCGCGCGCGCATCGGTAATGCGCATGCCGTGCGAAAACTCGGACTCCACGCCGTGCAGGCTCATCTGCTCTTCGACCTGCGGCCGTGAGCCGTGCACGAGCACGATCTGGATACCCATGGCCTGCAACAGCGCGATGTCGGACACCAGCGCGTTAAGCAACCCCTGATGCACCACTTCGCCGCCGAACCCGACGACGAACGTCTTGTTGCGGAACGCGTGAATATAGGGGGCAACCGAACGCATCCAGTCGACAAATTGCGCATGTTGCGAGTCGGATTCCGAAGCGCCGGACGGGGCCGGAGCGCTCGCGGGCGTAGGGACGAGGTCGGTTTGGGAATTCATGCCCGGGATTATAATGCGCCCCCATGTCGAATGTACCCAAAAGTCCCGCTCCGGCGAACGAGAAACCGGCGCGAGACGCCGGATCAGACCCATCGCGCGAATCGCACGGCGAGGCGCAGCGTCGTGCGCGCGCCGCGAGCGGCGCAACGCAGCAGCCACAGGCGACGCAGAAGCCGCCCCAGGCAGGGCAGCAGCCGCGCGAGCCGCGTCGCCAGCAAAACGCTGACCCGAAGGCGTCACAGAAGCCAGCAAGGCCGCAACAGCCTCGTAGTGAGGCGGGAGGCCACGCCGAAAAAACAACGCATGCGCAACCGCGGCGCTCACGTGATGACGCGCGCCGCCCGGCGGCTGCTGGTCAGGGGTCGGATTCGCGGGGCCGCGAGCGCGAACCACGCGCGCCTCGCGCGCCGCGTCCCGTGCGCACGGTTGAGCCCAATCCGATTCCCCCCATCACCTTCCCCGAAGCGCTGCCGGTCTCGGGCCGTCGCGACGAAATCGCGCGGGCGATTGCAGACAATCAGGTGGTGATCGTCTGTGGCGAGACGGGCTCGGGCAAGACCACGCAGTTGCCGAAAATCTGTCTCGGGCTCGGACGCGGGCTCGGTGCGGGTGGCTCGGGCCTGATCGGCCACACGCAGCCGCGCCGCATCGCGGCATCGGCGACGGGCCGGCGCATCGCCGAGGAACTCGGCACGCCGTTTGGCGAAGTGGTCGGCTACAAGGTGCGGTTCACCGACAATCTGTCGGCGGGTGCGTCGGTCAAGCTGATGACCGACGGTATCCTGCTCGCCGAAACGCAAACCGACCCGCTGCTCAAGGCGTACGACACGCTGATCATCGACGAAGCGCATGAGCGCAGCCTCAACATCGATTTCCTGCTCGGCTATTTGCGGGAGATTCTGCCGAAGCGCCCCGATCTGAAGCTGATCGTGACCTCGGCGACCATCGACGCGGACCGTTTCGCGCGTCACTTCGGCACGGAGGAGAAACCCGCGCCGGTGATTGAGGTGAGCGGTCGCCTGTACCCCGTCGAAGTGCGCTATCGCGCCGTGGCGGAAGACAGTCCGGCGGTGAAGTCGGCGGAAGGTTCTTCGCCGACGTCGTCGCGCGAGCGGCCGAAAACCCAGCGCGAGACCGATCGCGACCTGATGGACGCGATCATCGACGCGGTGGATGAACTGTGTCGCGAAGGTCCGGGTGATGTGCTGGTGTTTTTGCCAGGCGAGCGCGAGATCCGCGACGCCGCCGAGGCGCTGCGCAAGCACCATCCACCGCATACGGAAATACTGCCGCTGTTCGCGCGCCTGTCGGCGGCGGAGCAGGAGCGCGTGTTCCGTTCTTCCAACGCGCGGCGCATCGTGCTGGCTACCAACGTCGCGGAGACCTCGCTGACCGTGCCGGGGATTCGCTACGTCGTGGATACGGGGTTGGCGCGCGTAAAGCGCTACTCGTATCGCAACAAGGTCGAGCAGTTGCAGGTCGAATCCATCTCGCAGGCTGCGGCCAACCAGCGAGCGGGACGTTGCGGCCGGGTCGCCGACGGTGTGTGCATCCGCTTATACGAAGAGATCGACTTCCAGTCGCGCGCACGCTTCACCGATCCGGAGATTCTGCGTTCGTCGCTGGCGTCCGTGATTTTGCGGATGAAGTCGCTGCATCTGACTGCGATCGAAACCTTCCCGTTCATCGAGCCGCCGCCCGGCCGTGCGATCGCGGATGGCTATCAATTGCTCAACGAACTCGGCGCCGTTGACGATGACAACGAGCTCACGCCGCTCGGCCGCGAGCTGGGGCGCTTGCCGCTCGATCCGCGCGTTGGACGCATGATTCTCGCCGCGCGCGACCAGCAGGCGCTGCGCGAAGTGTTGATCATCGCGAGTGCACTGTCGGTGCAGGATCCGCGCGACCGGCCGATCGAAGCGCAGGAGCAGGCCGATCAGGCGCACCGCCGCTTTGCCGACGAGCGCTCCGAGTTCCTGCAATGGCTGAAGATCTGGAACTGGTTCGAAGAAGCGATCGCGCACAAGAAGTCGAACAGGCAACTGCAGGACGAGTGTCGTGCCAATTTCCTTTCGCAACTGCGCCTGCGCGAATGGCGCGACGTGCACTCGCAATTGCTGACGGTGGTGCGCGAACACGGCTGGCGCATCAACGAAGCCGAGGCGACTTTCGAGCAGATCCACCTTGCGCTCCTGACCGGGCTGCTGGGCAACATCGGTCTGAAAGCCGACGACGAGCCTTACTACCTGGGCGCGCGTACCATCAAGTTCTATCTGTGGCCGGGCTCGGCGCTGGTGAAGAAAGCTGGGCGCTGGGTGATGGCCGCTGAGCTGGTCGAGACGAGCCGGCTGTACGCGCGGTGTATCGCGAAGATCGAGCCGGAGTGGATCGAACAGATCGGCGCGCATCTGCTGAAGAAGTCGCTCTCCGAGCCGCATTGGGAGAAGCGCGCGGCGCAGGTGTCGGCTTATGAGCGCGCCGTGCTTTACGGTCTGCCGATTTACCATCGGCGGCGTGTGAGCTTCGGTAAGCAGGACCCATCACGCGCGCGCGAGCTGTTCATTCGCGGCGCGCTGGTGGAGGGCGAGTTCGATACCAAGATGGCGTTCTTCGCGCATAACCGCAAGCTCCTCGCAGATATCGAGCAGCTCGAACACAAATCGCGCCGCCAGGACGTGCTGGTCGACGACGAGCTGATTTATGGGTTCTACGACCAGGCGATTCCGCAGGGCATCTACACGGGCGCGTCGTTCGAGCGCTGGTATCGCGACGAAGTGAAGAAGAGCGGTCAGCCGGACGACAAACTGCGTCTGCTGTACCTGTCGCGCGACGATCTGATGCGCCACGAGGCCGCCGGCGTCACGACGGACCTGTTTCCGAAGCGGATGACGATGGCCGGCGTCGAAATGGCGTTGACCTACCACTTCGAGCCCGGCTCGCCGCGCGATGGTGTAACGCTTGCCGTGCCGCTCTACGCGTTGAACCAGGTGGATGCGCGGCGCTGCGAATGGCTCGTGCCGGGCATGCTGAAGGAAAAAACACAACTGCTGCTCAAGTCGTTGCCGCAGAAGCTGCGGCGTCATTGTGTGCCTCTGCCGGAATATGCCGCTGGTTTTGTCGACCGTACGGGTGGTCCGCGCTTCGGCGCGGGTGGCTTGCTGGAGGCGTTGATTGCCGATATCCGCGAGCAAACTCAGGTCGCGATGAAGCAGTCGGACTTCAAGCTCGAGACCTTGCCGGCGCATCTGTTCATGAACTTCAAGATCGTGGACGAGCATGGGCGGCAGCTCGCGATGGGGCGCAATCTGGCACAACTGCGCGCGGAACTGGGCGGCCAGGCCCAGCAGCATTTCCAGAAGATTGCGGCGGGGGCGGCGGGTGTGGCGTTGGCAGGTGCCGGCGGCGGGTTCGGCGCGGCTTGCGGCGATAGCGGGCAGGGGCAGGGCGGCGGTCCTCGCGGGCAAGGCGGTGTGGCGGGAGGTGCAGGTGCTGCGGGCGCATCGTCACGCGATGCAGGAGCGGGCCGGGCAGCGCGCGGGCCGGGTGGCGCGCCGGCTCCGCAAACTGTGCCGCAGGAAGGGGCTACGACCACCGCGCTCTACGAGAAACTGACCACGTGGAATTTCGGCAAACTGCCGGAGTTGCTGGAAATCCGCCGGGGTGGGCAGACGCTGTTCGGCTATCCCGCGCTGGTTGATCGCGGTACGCATTGCGACGTCGAAGTATTCGATTCACCGGACGAAGCCACGCGCATCCACCGTGCGGGCCTGCGGCGCCTGTTCGCGCTGCAGTTGAAGGAGCCGATCAAGTACCTGGAGAAGAACCTGCCGGGTCTGCGCGAGATGGCGATGCAGTTCATGCCGCGTGGCACGCAGGAAGAACTGCGCGACCAGTTGATCGATACCGCACTCGATCGCGCCTGTTTGCAGGATCCGCTGCCGGACGATGACGTCACGTTCCACACGCGTCGCGACGAAGGGCGCAGTCGCCTGACCCTGCTAGCGCAGGAAATCGCGCGGCTGATCGGGCTGATTCTGACCGAATACGCGAGCGTGACCAAGAAGCTTGTGCAGGCGAAGTCGTTTACGGCGGCCCATGCGGACATGCTGAACCAGCTCGACGCGCTGATCGGCAAACGCTTTGTGATCGACACACCGTATGCTCAGCTCGCGCACTTTCCGCGCTATCTGAAGGGAATCGCGCTACGTATCGACAAGTTGAAAGCCGACTCGGCTCGTGACGCGCGGCAGTTTGCCGAGTTTCAACCGTTGTTGCAGAACTATCAACGTGCGCTCGCGCAGCGGGGCGGGGTGATGGATTCGCGGCTGTCGGAATTCCGCTGGTTGCTCGAGGAACTGCGGATTTCGCTGTTCGCCCAGGAATTGCGTACGCCGATGCCTGTCTCGGTGAAGCGTCTGTACAAGGTGTGGGAGTCGATGCAACGGTAAGCATAAAAAAACGCGACATCGACTCTTGCGAATCGATGTCGCGCAAAAGATGCAGGTCCGCCGGACCTGCATCCACTCGCTGCCCACCGTTATGGGCAGAGGCAAGGACCCCGTTTGTTACCAGTGCATCCCTGCGCCGATAGACGCGCCGAACTGACCACGTGAATCACTGGTGCCTTGTACCTTGTAGACCCACTTGCCGGTCTCGGACAGTTGCGATACGCCTAGTGCGACCGCCGACTGGCCGGCATACGTGCCGCCTGCGACGGCAACCATGCCGTGACCCGGGAGAACCGCCTGCGGCAGACCGGCAGCGGCCAGCGCCGAGGCCGTACCGCCATATGCGTCGCGCTGTGCGGAGCGGATCTTGTCGTCGGTGTAGCTGTTTGCCTGGCTCACCGCGCTCGTCATACCTTGATTCAACTGGTTGACGTTGACGGCATCCGTGCCTTGCACGCCGGCCGCGACATTGGTGATCTGGCGCTCGCTGCCGGCTGCGCCGACCGACACGGTGTTGGCGCGATCTGCGACGGAACCCTGACCCAATGCAACCGCGTTGTCGGCGCTGGCGTTCGCGCCGGCGCCGAGGGCCGTTGCGTTGCTGCCGCTTGCGACCGAGTTCGCGCCCATTGCGACCGCGTTCGAACCGCTTGCCTGCGCGTTCGCGCCGGCCGCGATCGAGTGCGTGCCGGATGACTGAGCGGCTTCGGTATTGGCATCGCCGTCAGCGCTGAAGAAGGCGCTACCGGTGTTGCCCGCGATGTTGCTGATCGCTCTGCCGATAGCGGCATCCAACTGACCGAGGTTGACTGCGTCGGTTGCGACCACGCCGTCCGCGACGTTGTGAATGACCGTGCCACTGTCGCCGCCCAGCGTGACGCTGTTCTTGTTGACCGAGCCGTCTGCGTTGGTGTCGTACATCACCGCGCCGTCGACCTTGGCTGCTGCTGCGGCGGCCTGGCTGGCGACTGCGTTCAACTGGTTGACGTTGACAGCATCCGTGCCTTCGGTACCTGCTGCGACGTTGGTGATCTGGCGTTCGTTGCCCGCCGAGCCGACCGACACCGTGTTGGCGCGGTCCGCGACGGAACCTTGACCCAACGCTACGGCGCCGTCGGCGCTGGCGGTTGCCAGATTGCCGATTGCTGCGCTACCAAGGCCCGTTGCCGAGGCGTTCGTGCCGACCGCGGTGGAAAGCGTACCGGTGGCTGACGCGCCAAAGCCGACTGCCGTATCGCCCACATTGCCGGCGACGGCAGTGGCGCCCAGGGCCGTCGATTGGTCCCCTGCGGCGGTGGAGAGCGTGCCGACGGCGGTGCTTTCTGTGCCCGCTGCCCACGACGACGTGCCTGCTGCCAACGACTTCGCACCCGACGCGCCGGCTCCGCTGCCCATTGCGACCGAGTGGTCGCCGCTGGCGACGGCATCGTCGGAGCCGTCGGGGAGGCCGTCTGCCTTGAAGTAGTGAGAGGTGGCGGCTGTGCCAGCGGTCGCGGCCTGTAGCTGGCTCAGATTGACGGCGTCGGTCGCCTCCGTGCCGGCGGCGACGTTGGTGATCTGGCGCTCGCTGCCGGCGGAGCCGACGGAGACGGTGTTGGGGCGATCGGCGACCGAGCCTTGGCCCAGGGCGACCGAGCCGTCGGCCACGGCGCTCGCGCCTTGACCGATTGCGACCGAACCGGCGGACGCGGCAGTCGAGAAGTTGCCGAGCGAGACGCTGCCGAGCGCCGTTGCGGATGCATGGGTGCCGATCGCCGTCGCGACCGGCCCGGATGCGAGTGCGCCGTTGCCGACTGCGGTATCGCCCGACTGGCTGGCAACGGAGTTGGTGCCGAGCGCAGTCGAGTTGTCGCCGCTTGCGCTGGCGTTTGCACCGGCGGCGACCGCTTGTGCGCCGCTGACGGCTGCGTCGTCCGTGCCGTCCTTAGCGCCGTTGGCCTTGAAGTAGTGCATCGTGCCGCTTTGGGCGATGGTGTTGACCTCGGTGCTGATGTTGTTGACCTGGCCGCCGATCGTGGTGACCTGGTTGCCGATGTTATTGACCTGGCCGGCAATCGTGGTGACCTGGCCGGTGACGTTGCTGACTTCGGCGTCGACTGCGCTCAACTGGCTGACGTTGACTGCGTCGGTGGGGGCGGAGCCGGCGGCGACGTTGGTCACGCGGCGTTCGTTGCCAGAGGAACCGACGGAGACTTCGCCTGCGGCGGTAGCTGCCGCGATGGCCGTGGCGCCCGGGCCGTTCGGCGTGTAGGCCGTCGAGGTCAGATTGGCGGTCGTGGTCGAACCTGCACCTAGTGCGACGCTGTTGGCGCTCGAGGCTGCTGCGCCGTAACCGGTTGCGACGGAGTTCGTTGCTGACGCCATGGCTTTGGAACCGACTGCTGTTCCACCGGTGCTTGAGGCTGAGGCTTGTGTGCCAACCGCAGTCGAGGAGTCTGCCAATGCCCTTGCGGAAGTACCGACTGCGAGCGAGCCAACACCGCTCGAGAACGTACCGCTGCCTACGGCCACCGAACCGGTATTAGAGGCGAACGAATTGGCGCCGACGGCGATGGCATTCAGGGCGCTGGCTAATGCTCCGTCGCCAGCCGCGAGTGCCTCTTGCACACCGCTGGACACCGATGCGGCGGTGCCCGCTCCAGTCGCTTCGAAATAAAGAGCCGCCGCATTTGCGTCCGCATGCGCCGCCGACATCCCGCCCATCAACGCCGCTGCCGCCAGCACAGCCTGCGCCATCACCAGCTTGCGCGAGGTCCCACGGCTGGTCTTCGAGCGCGCCGTTTCCGACGTGGCGACCCACGCGCCCGTCGCTTCGTTCCAAACCGATTTGTGAATTCTATTCATTTTCTAACAAACTCCGCGGTGTTATTCGCGTGGATAGCACGTAAATACATTCTGATCTGGGAATGGCGGCATCGCCCTTATAGGTCGCGCACAAAATTTGACATAACGACCGCGGTTATTCCGTTTGATCAGGTCCTGCTGAAATTTTTTGCGCGTCCAGATCGAATGCGTCACGCTCTTGTTTCCACAGGGGTTAAGGGCATGGGCGATGATCGGCGGCATTGTCAGGCTGGGTGGCGTTCCGTCGAAATAAGTAAATTCTTAAATCGCGTGTGTGGGCGTGATTTTGTTTTTATGAGTGTAAATCGATGTTTTAAAATAGGAAAAATAGAGAAAGATCTCATCTATTCTTATTGATACAGCCGGTAAATAAGAAAGACAAGTTTTGTTGATTTTTGGTTTGCTAGGTAAGGCGCAGCCGTTTTAATCCAAACGATATAAAAGCAAACGGATCGAGATTGTTCTTCCGATTCGATGGTTGACAGGAAGAGTGAGTGTCGGGCTCGACAACACAGCCGAGCCAGTATGTCCCTGCACACAGCCGCCCCGACCTCCTGTTGCTGGTTGCCACCGCTCAAAACCCGATTTGCGTCAACCGTGCATGCTTACAAACGGTCTACAATGCCGGGTGTTCTCCGAAGCGAGCTTTCATGCGCAAATTTCTTTTTCCCCGCCTCTCCGCCGCCTTCACCGCCAGCGCAGCGCTGGTGATCGCAGCAGGCCTGTTCTCCTCAGCCGCCCGCGCCGCCAACGTGATCGTGCTCAATTCCGGCGAAGCCACGCTCAGCCTGATCGACGAGGCGACCCGCCAGGTAGTCGGCACGGTGCCAACCGGCAAGGAACCGCATCACCTGATGGCGACGCCGGACAATTCCTCACTGATCGTCGCCAATTCGGTCTCGAACAACCTGATGTTTGTCGACCCGAAAACCGGCAAGGTGCAGCGCTGGGTCGAGAACATCGAAGATCCGTATCAGATTGGCTTCTCGCCTGACAGGAAGTGGGTCGTGACGACGGGTTTGCGGCTCGACCGCCTCGACATTTACCACTACGACGGTCACGACATGACGCTCGCGAGGCGCCTGCCGCTCGCGGTGATGCCGAGTCATATGGCGTTCTCGAACGACAGCAAAACGGTCTTCATCACGCTGCAAGTGTCGGGCGAACTGGCCGCGATCGATCTCGCTACCCAGCAGGTCAAGTGGAAGATGAAGGTGGGCAAGGTGCCGGCCGGCCTGTGGATGACGCCCGGCGATAAATATCTGCTGATCGGCATGACCGGCGCGGATTACGTGGCGGTGGTGGACTGGCGCAACCAGAAGATCGTCAAGACGATCCAGACCGGCAATGGCGCGCACAACTTCCGCTCGCTTGCCGACGGCAAGCATGTGGCAGTGTCCAATCGCGTCGCGAGCACCATCAGCATCATCGACGAAGACACGCTCACCAACGTCGGCAATATCACCGGTCTGATGCCGGGGCCGGACGACATGGAGCTGTCGGCGGACAAGCGTTATCTGTGGGTCACGTTCCGTTTCGCGAAGCACATCGGCATCATCGACCTGACCACACGCAAGCTGATCCAGACGATCGCGGTGGGCCGCTCGCCGCACGGTATCTATTTCTATGACCGCGCGCCGGTAACGGCGCCCAACGGCGCGTGAGCGCGGCATGGGGCTGCCCGGACGTGACGGCTGAGACGGGGCGGGCAGCATGTTTCATCTGATCGTCTCGGCGCTCGATAGCCTGGTCTCGGCGGTGCAGACCACCTTGTACGTCGACGTGGTGCAGCCGCTG
>Ga0116109_1000006_pt1 | contig 70040 bp, 67 predicted proteins | sample June2015DPH_8_10_2_FD_89718 | JGI IMG/M metagenome (GOLD analysis project Ga0116109, IMG submission 89718) | Peatland microbial communities from SPRUCE experiment site at the Marcell Experimental Forest, Minnesota, USA - June2015DPH_8_10 | ecosystem: Environmental > Terrestrial > Soil > Wetlands... | reverse complement strand
CTGCCCCTCGTGCTGGCGGGCTTTTCGTTCGGCACCTTCGTGCTCTCGCATGTGGCGGCGCGGCTCCTCGAAGAGGGCCAGGCGATCGAACGCATCGTGTTCGTCGGCACGGCGGCGAGCCGCTGGGAAGTGGCGCCCGTGCCGGAAAACACGCTGGTGATTCACGGCGAAATCGACGATACGGTGCCCATCCAGTCGGTGTACGACTGGGCGCGGCCGCAGGAATTACCGGTGGTGGTGATCCCCGGTGCCGAGCATTTTCTGCATCGCAAACTGCACGTTCTGAAGCGCATCATCGTCGACGCCTGGCGTTGACGGCTGGGGTGGCACGCGTTTTCCGGGGTACAGGTACGCGTCAAATGAAAATTTATCGCCGCGCGAGGCGCAAAGTTGCCTCCCCGGCGCGCGTATAATGAGCGCTCTTTTTTGGGCGCAGCGCGGCCCATCCGGTGAAGGCGCGTCATTGTGCGCCGTTGCGTGATTGCAGCACCGGATTGTGGGGCGTTGCGCGAACCGATCGTGTGGCCGGAAGTCCAACGGGCGCCGCGTTGCTTTTACGCAGCCAGTGCTCGCCGACCGGCTCTTCCAAACTGCGCGCCCCCAGGCGCGATGCATATTTCTGCCCGAATCGATCCTATGCGTTTTTCCACCTCCGGCTTTTCGTCACTCTCGTCCTTCGTTCCCCATACCATCAGCCGTGCGGTGACGCTCGGTGTGCTGCTGCCGGCCGCGCTGGTGGCGAGCACGGCGGCGTTCGCACAGGTCCCGCCGCCGGCGGTGAACGCGCGCTCGTGGGTGCTCGTCGACGCGACCAGCAACCAGGTGCTCGCTTCCGGCAACGCCGATGAGCGCGTCGAACCGGCGTCGCTGACCAAGCTGATGACCGCCTATCTGGTCTTCGAAGCGCTGCAGACGAAGAAGATTTCGATGGAGCAGATCGTCACGCCGAGCGAAGCGGTACGCCGCGTGAAAACCGACGAGTCGCGCATGTTCATCGAAGCGAACAAGCCGGTCTCCGTGCATGACCTCGTCTACGGCATGATCATCCAGTCGGGCAACGACGCGGCTATCGCGCTGGCCGAACTGGTCGGCGGCAGCGAGTCGCAGTTCGTCAACATGATGAACGCCGAGGCGAAGCGCCTCGGCATGACGCATACCCATTTCGCCGACGTGAACGGCATGCCTGACCCGCAGCATTACACGAGCGCGGGCGATCTCGCGATCCTGTCGGCGCGCCTGATTCGCGACTACCCTGACTACTACAACATCTTCTCGATCAAGGAATTCACCTACAACAAGATCAAGCAGCCAAACCGCAACCGGCTGCTGTGGATCGATCCGACGGTCGACGGTCTGAAGACCGGCCATACCGAGGCGGCCGGTTATTGCCTGATCGCGAGTGCCAAGCGTCCGCTGCCGGGCTCGCCGGACGCATCGCGCCGCCTGGTGTCGGTGATGATGGGTGAAGTGAAAGAGCACGACCGTGTCGAGGACAGCATGAAGATGCTGAACTACGGCTACAGCGCGTACGACACGGTGCGCCTGTACAAGGCCGGCCAGGTGATCGAGACGCCGCGCGTCTATAAGGGCGCGGAAGACACGGTCAGGATCGGCGTGAAGGCCGACCAGTACATCACGGTGCCGAAGGGTCTCGCTGACAAGGCCAAGCCGCAGATCGAGCATATCGACCCGCTGATCGCGCCGATCGCCGATGGCCAGCAGGTCGGCACGGTGAAGCTGGTGTCGGATGGCAAGGTGATTTCGCAGTTCCCGATTGTCGCGCTGCAGGCCGTGCCGCAAGCCGGCATAGTAGGCCGCGTGTGGGATTCGCTGATGCTGATGTTCAACAAGAAGAAGTAAGCGCAGTTGCGTGATAGACGGCTCCGGCAGCCATGCTGCTGCGGGAGCTGTAGTGGAGGAGTGAAAGATGCAACCCGATAACGATTCGCTGTTTGAGTTTCCGTGCGATTTCCCGATCAAGGTGATGGGCAAGTCGCATCCTGAGTTTGCCGAGACAATCGTCACGGTGGTCAAACAGTATGACGAAGCGGTCGATGCGTCGCGCATCGAGACGCGCCCGTCGAGCGGCGGCAACTACACCGGCCTGACGGTAACGGTGCGGGCGACCAGCCGCGCCCATCTCGACGATATCTATCGCGCGCTCACTGGGCATCCGATGGTGAAAGTCGTGCTCTGAGCACGTGCATCAGTGAGTCCTTGATTCAGCACTGGCGGGGCGGATAGCGTCCTGGCCATGTTCAAGGTGCAACATGCAAGGCGGCCGCTCCGGTCTGCGGCCCTGCCGCGCAGGCTCGCTCGAAAAGCAGCTTGAACCGTCCCACCTCCTCGAACACCCAATCCCGAAACGCCTGCACCCGCTCCGCCTGCATCATCTGCGGTGGGCAGATGAAGTAGTAGTGCCACGGGCTCGGGCCATCCACATCGAATAGCCGCACCAGCCGCCCCGCCGCGATTTCCTGCGTCGCCAGCGAGCGGCGCGTGAGCGCGATGCCCTGGCCGTCGATTGCCGCCTGCAACAGGTTCGACGAATCCTGATACAACACGCCGCGTTTCGGCTCGGGCCAGTCGGTGAGGCCGGCGGCGTCGAACCAGGGGCGCCACAACTCGTCGTCGGAACGCAGTAGCGGGGCTTTGGCGAGGTCCGATGGCGTTTTCGGCAGGTGGCCGCCGTTGAAATTTGGAGCGCAGGCGGGAAAGAAGATTTCCTCGAGCAGAAGCTCGGCGTGCAGGCCCGGATATTTGCCGAAGCCAAACCGAATCGCCGCATCTATATCGTCGCGGGCGAAGTCCGCCAGCGAATTGGTGGACAGCAGTTCGAGATCCCATTGCGGGTGTGCTTCGATAAAACTGCCGATGCGTGGCGTCACCCAGCGCGCCGCGAACGACGACAGCATGGACACCACCAGACGCCGCTCGCGCTCGCCGGCCCGGATCTCGCGCGTGGCCTCGGCAAGAGAGGTCAGGGCGCTCCGCACCTGGCCGGCGTAGCGGCGGCCTACCTCGGTCAGGCGCACGCGTTTGCCGTCGCGGGCAAAGAGCGCCACACCCAGTTCCGCTTCAAGTGCGCGGATCTGATGGCTGACCGCGCCGTGTGTGACGAACAGTTCGTCCGCGGCGCGCGAAAAACTCTCGTGCCGGGCTGCCGCCTCGAATGCCTTGACGGCGTTGAGCGCCGGGAGTTGTCGAAGGTCCATCGCAATTTTTCTCACATAGAGGTGAAAATTGATCGTTTTGCGTAAGTCCTTGTTGCACCTACGATTGTAGTCACGAAACGGCTTAAGGCGAGGGCATCATGCGAGAAATTTCCTCTAGCATCACGTTTGAAATCAAGGCTGGCGAAACGGTTCCGATGAAGGTGGCGCGTAGCACCCGGCTGGCGGTGAGCGGCGGGGCGATATGGGTAACGCGCAGCGACGATATCGAAGACTACTGGCTCCAACCGGGCCATACGCTGCGCCTGCGGCGCGGTGAGCGGCTCTGGTTGAGCGTCGAGAGTGGCCAGCAGGCACGGGTGGCATTCGCGGTGCCGGCCCGTCCGGACGTCCGGGCGTTCGACTGGCTGTTGCGGGCTGCCGACCGGGTAGGCTTGCGTTCGCGCGACGGGTGGCGGACCGTTTGACCAGACTATGTCGGCTGCATGTGCCGCTTCGGCCGGAAACTGGCCATTGGGAGCGGCGCGGCGGGGATCTCAGTATTTCGGTAAACTACGGGCATCATGTGTGCCACGCCGGTTTCCCCGCCTTCCCTATCTGTCGCACTTTTTCCTGATGATCAGGCTGCGCCGGCTGCTGCCGATTTTTCTGCAACTGCGAGCGCCGAGCCAGTCTCCGAGGCTTCGTCCGCACCCGCGCTGACGCTCCGCTGGCGCGGTGTCGAGCCCTACGAAACCAGCTTCGACGCCATGCGCGCCTTCACGGACGCGCGTGACAGCGACACCGCCGACGAAATCTGGCTGGTCGAACATCCTCCTGTCTTTACGCTCGGCCAGGCCGGCAATCCGGCGCACCTGCTGGCCGCTGACAGCGGCATTCCGCTCGTGAAAGTCGACCGGGGCGGACAGATCACGTACCACGGGCCTGGACAGGTCGTCGCGTACCTGCTGCTCGACTTGCGCCGCCGCAAGCTGATGGTGCGCGAGCTGGTCACGCGGATCGAGCAGGCCGTGATCGATACGCTCGCGGCGTATAATCTCGCCGGAGAACGCAAGGCGGGCGCCCCGGGCATCTATGTGGCGCCTGGTCCAGATGTGGGGTCACATGCCGGTGCCAAGATTGCCGCGCTGGGCCTGAAAATTCGCCATGGCTGCAGTTATCACGGGGTCAGCCTGAACGTGAAGATGGATCTGCAGCCGTTTCTGGCCATCAACCCATGCGGTTACGCCGGGCTCGAAACCGTCGACATGGCAACGCTTGGCGTCGCCGCCGGCTGGGACGAGGTGGCCCGGACCTTTGCTGCATGCCTCACCGCAAACATCGACGGCACTCCCGCGGCCGTCGCCCAACCGCAGGCCGGTGTCGTGACCGCCTGACTGGATCGAACGAATGACTGACGTTACCGCGAACCTCTCCGGCTCTGCCGCCACCGATGCTGCAACAGCGCCCGCCGCTTATGACGCTACGGCGAAACAGAAGGCGCAGGCCAAGACCGCGCGCATTCCGATCAAGATCATCCCGATCGAAAAGCTGAAGAAGCCGGACTGGATCCGCGTGAAGGCGGCCACCGGCAATTCGCGCTTCTACGAGATCAAGCAGATTCTGCGCGAGCACAACTTGCATACGGTCTGCGAAGAGGCGAGCTGCCCGAATATCGGCGAGTGTTTCGGCAAGGGCACGGCCACTTTCATGATCATGGGCGACAAGTGCACGCGCCGTTGCCCGTTCTGCGACGTCGGCCATGGCCGTCCGGATCCGCTGGATGTCGACGAGCCGGCCAATCTGGCGCGCACGATTGCGGCCTTGAAGCTGAAGTACGTGGTGATCACCAGTGTGGATCGTGACGATCTGCGTGATGGCGGCGCCGCCCACTTTGTGGAATGTATTCGTCAGACGCGCGAATTGTCGCCGGAAACGCGCATTGAAATCCTGACGCCGGATTTCCGCGGCCGTCTGGATCGCGCGCTTGGCATTCTCAATGCCGCTCCGCCCGATGTGATGAACCACAACCTCGAAACGGTGCCGCGTCTGTACAAGGAAGCGCGCCCGGGTTCGGACTACGCACACTCGCTGAAGCTGCTGAAGGACTTCAAGGCGCTGCATCCGGATGTCGCGACCAAGTCAGGTCTGATGGTGGGTCTGGGCGAGACGGAAGAAGAGATTCTTCAGGTGATGCGCGATCTGCGCGAGCACGACGTCGACATGCTGACGATCGGCCAGTACCTGCAACCGTCGGAGCATCATCTGCCGGTTCGGTCGTACGTTCATCCCGATACGTTCAAGATGTATGAGGAAGAAGCGTACAAGATGGGCTTCACCCACGCGGCGGTTGGCGCGATGGTGCGCTCGAGCTATCACGCGGACTTGCAGGCCCATGGGGCTGGCGTGGTGTGAGCTTGTTCCAGGTAGTCCGGCTTGAAGCGAAGCCCGCACTTGTTGCGGGCTTTTTTACGGCCAGCTAGCGCGCCGTGCGCGACTCTGCCGCTCTCCGTTGCAAACCCCCGTGCGCGCATTCCAACGGACTTATTCACCCGACTCAGCGTGAAAAGCAATGCTCAAACAGCGTGATTAGCAATCTCGAATTCATTAGAACCGCCCGCGCCCAAACTCCCTATAGTCGAAATCCTCCCAAACACCTTATTACAACGGGGCTACTCCATGAACCGATTTTTCCGCCCGCTCGCCGCGCTCGTGACGCTGCTTGCTGTGTCCGCTCCGTTTGCGAGCGTGGCCCACGCCGATACCAAAGAAGTTGTGATCGCCTACCAGGACATGGTCCTGCCGTGGCGCTATGCGCAGGCCACCGGAGAAGTCGAGAAGGAGACGGGTTACAAGGTTGTTTATCGTCAGCTTGCCAGCGGCGCAGAGGTGGTCCGCGCGCTGGCCTCGGGTTCGGTGCAGCTCGGTGAGGCCGGTTCCAGTCCGATCGCGGCAGGCCTGTCGCAAGGCGTCGATATTTCGCTGTTCTGGATTCTCGATAACATCAACGATGCCGAAGCGCTGGTGGCGCGCGATGGCTCGGGCGTGACAAGCATCGCCGGGCTCAAGGGCAAGAAGATCGGCGTGCCGTTCGTGTCGACCTCGCACTTCCATACCCTGGTTGCGCTACAAGCCGCGGGCGTGAACCCGGCTGACGTGAAGATCGTCAACCTGCGCCCGCAAGAAGTTGCGGCTGCCTGGGACCGCGGCGACATCGACGCAACCTACATCTGGGATCCGGTTCTCGCCAAGGTGAAGAAGAACGGCAAGGTTCTGATTACCTCGGGCCAGGTTGCCCAGGAAACGGGTAAGGCGACCTTCGACGGCTTTGTGGTCGATCGCAAGTTTGCCCAGCAGAATCCGGACTTTGTCGCTCGCTTCGTCAAGGTGCTCGCTGAGAGTGATGCCAACTATCGCGATCACACGTCGGCGTGGAACGCGACTTCGCCTGAAGTCGCCGCAGTCGCCAAAGAGTCGGGAGCGAATGCCCAGGACGTGCCGGCGAGCCTCGCGCTGTACGCATTCCCCTCGCCGGCTCAACAGGCGTCGAATACCTGGCTGGGTGGCGGCGCGCAATCCGGGGCGGCGAAATCGCTGGCTGCGACGGCGACGTTCCTGAAGACGCAAGGGACGATTCAGAACGTGTTGCCCGACTACTCAGCAGGCATCGATCCACGCTTTGTGCAGCAAGTGGCACACTAGCGAGACGGGCGGCGCCGCGTGTCATGTCAGCACGCCAGCGCCGCATAGCGTTCCGAACCAACAGGTATCCCTATGAGTGGTCTGGAGATCCGGCAACTGCACGTTGCCTTCGAAGGCGCGCGAGGCGCGGCGCCGAACGTTGCGCTTGCCGATGTCGATCTGCGTATCGAGTCGGGCGAGTTCGTCGTGGCGCTCGGCGCGTCGGGTTGCGGCAAGACGACCTTGCTCAATTGCATCGCCGGCTTTATCCAGCCAACCAGTGGCGAAGTTCGTCTGAACGGCGAACTGGTGAACGGCCCCGGCGCCGATCGTGGCGTCGTATTTCAAAAGTATGCGCTGATGCCATGGCTCGACGTGCTTGACAACGTCGCGCTCGGCTTGCGTTTTCAGCACGTGCCGAAAGCGCAGCGCCACCGTATCGCACGCGAGATGCTGGCGCTCGTGAGTCTCGAGCGGCATGCCCACGCGCGCGTCTACGCGTTATCGGGCGGCATGCAGCAGCGCGTGGGCATTGCGCGCGCGCTGGCGAGCGATCCCGAAGTGCTGCTGATGGACGAGCCGATGGGCGCGCTCGATGCAATGACGCGCGAGTCGATGCAGGAACTCGTGCTCGACGTGTGGGGTCGCACGCGCAAGACTGTGTTCTTCATCACGCACAGCGTTGAAGAAGCGCTGTTTTTGGCGACGCGCCTCGTGGTGATGACACCGGGGCCCGGGCGCATCGCCGAGAGCTACGATTTGCCATTCGCGCGCCGCTTTCTCGAGACGCGCGACGCCCGTGCGGTGAAATCGTCGCCCGAGTTTATCGAGTGGCGTGAACGGCTGGTGAGTCGCTTGCATCAGCGTGCGCCGGCAGAGGTGCTGTTGTGACTGTTTCACATGATTCGCTTAGCCAGGCGGCGCCGGTGGCTCAATCGGGCGCTACCGTGACAGAGGCCTCTCCTGGCCCGACTGCGCAGCCACTGAAGAAGAAGGCTCGGCCTGTACGTGCGTGGCGCATGCCAGGCGAAGGACCGACCGCCGCGTTGAGCGTTGCATCGGTGTGTGCGCTTGCTGCCTTGTGGTGGATCGCCACGCATCTGCAGTGGTTGCCGCCGCTCTTCCTGCCGACGCCTGAGGCAGTCTGGGCCGCCTTCATCGACGCTTGCCACGGCCGCATCCAGGGCGGCCTGCCCTTGTCGCAGCATCTCGCGTGGAGCGCACTGCGTGTGTTCGGTGCGTTTGCGCTCGCCACCGTCACTGCGGTGCCGGTAGGCATTCTGATGGGCGTAAGCCGGGTGGCGCGTGGACTGCTCGACCCGCCGCTGGAGTTTTATCGGCCGCTGCCGCCGCTCGCGTATCTGCCGCTCGTGGTGATCTGGTTCGGCATCGACGAGACGGCGAAGATCGTCGTCATCTACCTTGCCTGTTTCGCGCCGATCGCCATGGCGGCGCGGGCCGGAGCGCGCAGTGCGACCGTCGAACAGATTCACGCGGCGTATTCGCTCGGAGGCAAGTTCACGCAGATCGTGCGCTATGTGGTGTTACCGGCGGCGTTGCCGGAGATTCTGACCGGACTGCGGATTGCGATTGGCTTTGGCTGGACCACCCTGGTTGCTGCGGAAATGGTGGCGGCAACTGCGGGACTGGGTCAGATGGTGCTGAACGCGTCGAGCTTTCTACGCACCGACGTGGTGGTGATGGGGATTGTGCTGATCGGTCTGATCGCATGGATCTTCGACCTGGGGATGCGTGCGCTCGAACGGCGGCTGGTGCCGTGGAAGGGGCGTGTGTAGGGCCAGCCAAACGGTTGAGTGCGCAGGGCGCGCTCAACCGCGCTTCGATCACGCAAGCTTCAGGCAAACAACTCAATGACCGGCCAGTCCCGCTCCTGCGCAATCGCGCGCAGCCGTGGGTCCGGATTAGTCGCCACCGGATGCGTGACGCGCTCGAGCAGCGGCACGTCGTTGATCGAATCGCTATAGAAGTAGCTCTTCGGAAAGTCCTGCAGCGCGTAGCCCAGCGACGCGAGCCAGGTCTCTGTGCGCACGATCTTGCCTTCGCGGAAAGTTGGCACACCCACTGCGGTGCCGGTGTAACGCGCGAACGGATCACCGCCTTCAGTGCCGAGTTCGATGCCGAGCAGATGCTCGAGGCCCAGCGCCTTGCCGATCGGTGCCGTCACGAACACATTCGTCGCGGTCACGATACAGCACAGGTCGCCGGCATCGAGATGCCGTTGAATGAGTTGGCGCGCAGCCGGCCGGATTGCCGGCGCGATTACCTCGCTCATAAACGCGGCATGCCACGCGTCCAGTTGCGCGCGCGAGTGGCGTGCCAACGGTGCGAGCGTGTAGTTCAGGTAGTCGTTCATGTCGAGCGTGCCCGCGACGTATTGGCGGTAGTACGCATCGATTTCTTCCGCGTGGCGCTCGGCGCCTTCCACACCCAGCTTCGCGATGAAGTGGGCCCACGCCTGGTCGCTGTCGAGCGGCAGCAGTGTGTGGTCCAGATCGAACAGCGCGAGGTTACGACTCATCTAAGGGTTCCTTGCATCAACGCTTCGCAACCGGCTCGCTGCCGGCGCGGCAGACATGGCCGCATGCTGGCAGATCGTATATTTAAATACACAAAAATACAATAAGCCAAAATTGTGCAACACTACTGTCATATTTCTCCGGGTGTCGTCAGGCGGCATGCGGGTCCGGTCATGGTTGGAGGCTTGAGAAGAGTAGTGCCCTATGTTGATTCTGCTTAACCTTCTCTCCGGTGTGGCGCTCCTCGTGTGGGGCTCGCACATCGTTCGTACAGGCATCCTGCGTGTTCTCGGCGCGGATTTGCGCAGTGCCCTCGGCCGTAGTACTGGTAGCCGCTTGCGTGCATTCGGTTCCGGCATCCTGGTGACGAGTCTCGTGCAGAGCAGCAATGCGACGGCGGTGATCGTCACGTCGTTTGCGGCTCAGGGCTTGCTGCCCCTCGCCAGCGGCCTCGTGATCATGCTGGGCGCGGACGTCGGCACGGCCCTGATGGCGCGCGTGCTCACACTGGACCTCTCGTGGCTGTCGCCGATCCTCCTGCTGGTCGGCGTGCCGCTCTTCCTCACGCGCAAGCAGACGCGCGTCGGCCAGGCGGGCCGCACGGCGATCGGCCTCGGGCTGATCCTGCTGGCGCTGCATCTGATCGTCGAAGCCGCTCAGCCGATGATGCAGGGTGCGGGCGTGCGCGTCATGTTCGGCGCGCTGACCGGCGACACGATGCTCGATGCGCTGGTCGGTGCGGCCTTTGCGGTGATTTCCTATTCGAGTCTCGCTGCGGTGCTGTTGACGGCGACGCTGGCATCGTCCGGTGTCATTTCGCTGAAGGTGGCGCTGTGCCTTGTGATTGGCGCCAACCTCGGTAGCGGCCTGCTGGCGTTGAGCGGCACACTCGCACAAAACGCGGCGGCGCGGCGCCTCGCACTCGGCAGTCTGGTATTCAAGCTGACCGGCGCGCTGTTGATCCTGCCGTTCGCGTCTTTGCTGGCGCGCGGTCTACCTGTACTGATCAGCAATCCGCGTGAGGCGGTGGTCGGGTTCCATCTGATCTACAACACGCTACGCTGCTGCGCCTGCCTCGCGTTGATCGATCCAGTGGCGCGCATCTGCACCCGGCTATTGCCGGACCGCCCGGCGCAGAACGGCGAACTGCGGGCGCTGCATCTCGACGCGGCGGCACTCTCCACACCCTCGCTGGCGCTGGCGAACGCAGCGCGCGAAGTGCTGCGCATTGGCGATATCGTCCGCACGATGCTCGATAACGTCGCCGAGCTGATTCACCACAACAACCTTGCCAAGGCGCGCGAGACAGCCCGCATGGACGACGACGTGGACCACCTGTATGCCGCCGTCAAAAGCTACCTCGCGCGCATTTCCCGCGAGCAGCTCGACGAGGCAGACAGCAGGCGCTGGACGGACATCATTGCGCTCACCATCAACCTCGAGCACGCGGGCGACATCATCGAGCGCATTGTGGGCGATATCGAAGAGAAGAAGATCGCTCATCGGCTGGCGTTCTCCGAGCAGGGGCTGGGCGAGCTGGAGGATTTGCACGCACGTCTCGTCAGCAATCTGCAACTGGGGCTGTCGGTGTTTCTCAACAACGATCTGCGCTGCGCGGAGCGCTTGCTGGCGGAGAAGGAGCGGTTTCGCGACCTGGAGCGGCTGTACTCGTATGCTCACCTGGACCGGCTTGCCGGGCAGACCTTGCGCAGCATCGAGACCAGCGCCTTGCACCTCGACATGATCAGCGACATGAAGCGGCTGAACTCACTATTCTGCTCGACCGCGTACCCGGTGCTCGACGCCGCCGGCGCGCTGCACGATACGCGCTTGCGCAAACGCGTCCTCGATACCTTGCACGCGCCGGAATAAGCGCCTACGCCAGGATGATCCGCGCGACCTTCTTCTTCAGGGACGCGAAGTCGGCGGCATCGGCTGCCTTCTTGTTGGTGATCAGCACGTCGATCTGTTCGGGCCGGCAGTACGAAATGCGGCTACGCTGGCCGATCTTGCTGTAGTCAGCGAGGATGACCACACGCTGCGCATTGGCAACCATCGCTCGCGCCACTTCGGTCTCCTCGTGATCGTAGTTGGTCGCGCCATGCCGCGGGTCGATACCGACCGGCGAGAGCAGCGCCACATCCGCCCGGTAGCGATGAATCTCGAGGATCGTCGTGCTGCCGCCGGTCGCCAGGGCCCGGTTGCTGATTGAGCCACCCAGCAGAATGACTTCGTTGGCGGCTTCCGCCTGCTGCTCGGCCACGCCGCGCATCTTCAGCGCTACGTCGATCGAATTGGTCACCACCGTGAGATTGGCGAGCTTCGCCAACTCCTCCGCAAGTGCCGAGGTGGTCGTGCCGGCGTCGATAAACAGCGTCTGGCCGCTGGCGATGACACCCATCGCCGCCTTGGCGATTGCCGTCTTGGACTTGACGCGGGTATGGGCGCGTTCTGCGATGGGCGCTTCGTCGGCGGGCTTGATCGCGCCGCCATGCACCCGTCGCAATTCACCGAGTGCCTCCAGGTCGAGCAGGTCGCGCCGCACGGTTTCGCGCGACACCCCGAGATCCGCCATGATCCGTTCAGTCGACACCCGCTTCAGTGTCGATAGCAGCGCGCGAATCCTCTGATGACGGTCTTCCTGCCACATGCATTTTCCCTTTGCGAGTGAGTCGGTCCGGATAGTTTTTTTTCCATGACATCACTGACACGGTTGTGTGTCGAGCCGATGTCATCGGCGCTACTGTACCCGTTTCGCGTTGTATTTTTTTGGTGCCTTGCAAATTTGTGTATTTAAATTTAGCCTTCGCAGATCGAGTGAGGCGTAGCGAATCTGAACATGGAATGTTCGAAAATGGATCGAAATGTCCAATTTCGAACATTTGATATCGCTTTTGGCAGGTAATCTGCCGTATGCTGGCTCCATAGTTGGCTCGACGAGTATCTTTCCGCCCGTTGCGATGCGGTGCTGCAGCATGCAACCGGCTGGCGAGATAATACGTTCTGTTCGTCATACTGACGATGCTGGACTGGCCAACGGCGCGCAGTAGCAGATGCATGACGCCATGCACGAGGCGCTGCAAGACTAAACCATAACAATGATTGGATCATCGCCGAACGGCAACTCCATCGAAACCGGCGCCGCTTGTCGCCAAGACCGGCGATGCATTGATACGACGATATGCGCTTGCGCCGAGCGAGCTTAAGCATGTTGGCACGGGGCGGTAGGGGCAGCCTTTGGCTGTGGGTGTGGTGATTCGATCCGGTCTATTTCGAAGGTGTACAGACGTGGGAACTGGGATTGATCGTACTGTCGCCGACTGGCCGTATCCGCGGCTGGTTGCGCATCGCTGTGGCGGCACGCTCGCGCCGGAAAATACGCTTGCAGGGTTCGACGCCTGCAAGCGCTACGGGTATCGCATGGTCGAATTCGACGCCAAGCTGTCGGCGGACGATCACCTTTTTCTGTTACACGACGACACGCTCGACCGCACGACCAACGGCCATGGCCCCGCCGCCGAGCATACGTGGGAAGAACTCACGAAGCTCGATGCAGGCTCGTGGCGCGACGCCGCGTTCGCCGGCGAGCGCCTGCCGACGCTCGCAGACGCGGCCGCCCGCTGCAAACGCGACGGCATTGCCGCCAACATCGAAATCAAACCTTGCCCTGGGCGTGAGGTCATCACCGGCCAACTCGTCGCCGGGGCTGCGCTCGCGCTCTGGCAAGGCCAGACGCCGCCGCTGCTGTCGTCGTTCTCATTCGAGGCGCTCGTCGTTGCACGCGCGGCAGCCCCCACGTTGCCACGTGGAATGTTGTTCGAAGCAGTGCCTGACGACTGGCTGCGCATCGTGCGTGAACTCGACTGCGTCTCGCTGCATGCATCCCATAAGCATCTCACCGCGGAGCGCGTCGCCGAGATTCGCTCCGAGGGTTTGCGCGTGCTCGTCTACACCGTGAACGATCCGGCCCGCGCGAAGCTGCTCGCCCAATGGGGTGTGGACATGGTTTGTACCGATCGCATCGATATGCTTGCGCACGACATGCTGTCCACGTCCGGGAACCGGGCTTAACGTGTGAAAGGCATGGCAGGCGCGCCGGGAAGTTCGCGTGCCGAAGACAATCGTCAAGGGCAGTTTTCCTAACGTAGCAACTTTAGGCAAAGGATGGGGAATACTATGAACCGCACGAGGCTAAGCCGTGTTATCTCGATGTCAGCGGTTGCGGGCGTGGCCGCAGCAGGCGTGAGCAGCGCGTCCGCTGCGCCGCCCGATGCGCTCGTCGCCGCCGCCAGGCAGGAAGGTCAGCTCACCGTGATCGCATTGCCGCATGACTGGTGCGGCTACGGTCCGATGATCGCCGCCTTCGAAAAGAAGTATGGCATCAAGATCAACGAGCTGAATCCGGATGCCGGTTCGGGCGACGAAGTCGAAGCCATCAAGGCCAACAAGGGCAACAAGGGACCGCAAGCGCCGGACGTGATCGACGTGGGTCTGTCGTTCGGCCCGACCGCAAAGTCGGAAGGCCTGTTGCAGCCGTACAAGGTGTCGACGTGGAAGGAGATTCCCGATTCCGCCAAGGATGCTGACGGCTACTGGTATGGCGACTATTACGGCGTGCTGTCGTTCGAAGTGAACGCGGACATGATCGACAAGGTACCGGCTGACTGGAGCGATCTTCTCAAGTCCGACTACAAGAACGCCGTGTCGCTCGCAGGCGATCCGCGTTCGGCCAACCAGGCTATCCAGGCCGTCTACGCTGCGGGTCTGTCGACGGGCAAGGGCGATGCCGCCAAGGCCGCTGACACCGGTCTGAAGTACTTCGCTAACCTCAACAAGAACGGCAACTTTGTGCCGGTGATCGGTAAGGCCGCGTCCCTCGCACAAGGCACGACGCCGATCGTGGTTCGTTGGGACTACAACGCATTGGCTGACCGTGACACGCTCAAGGGCAATCCGAAGGTGCAGGTCGTGGTGCCGAAGACGGGTGTCGTAGCGGGCGTCTACGTGCAGGCGATCAGTGCGTTCGCGCCGCATCCGAACGCCGCGAAGCTGTGGATGGAGTACCTGTACTCGGACGAAGGCCAGATCGGCTGGCTGACTGGCTACTGCCACCCGATCCGCTACGACCAGCTGGTTGCCGGCAAGAAGGTGCCGCAGGCGCTGCTCGACAAACTGCCGCCGGCGTCGGCCTACAAGGGTGTCGTGTTCCCGACGCTGTCGCAGCAGGACGCGTACAAGGACACCATCACGAAGCATTGGGACGAAGTGGTCGGAGCGAACGTGAAGTAAGGTGAGCAGGACGCCGGTTCAAGGAGGCGAGGCAAGAAGTTGACGTGGGTGGATGTTCGAATCCGGATGGCGGCGCGGCGGCATACAGGTTGGCCATCGCGCCCCATCTGGAAATTTTTGTTCCTTCAGCATGCTGTATGCCGGACCCGCTTGAACGCTTTCGAGCGTCGCCCTGCGTGGCCCCGGCTTTAGCCTGATTGCTCCAAGGGTGACCTATGACCGCTTCATCGGATATCGGGCCGGCGCAGCCGGAACGACTGGTCCCGCCGGTACCCACGCCTGCGCCCCAAGTGAAGGGACCGGGACAGTCATCCCAGCTCCTGACCTGGCTAGGCGTCGCGCCATTCTTCATTTTCGCCCTGCTGTTTCTGATCTTGCCGACCGGATTTCTAATGGTGGGCGCGTTTCAGGATCCCCAGGGGCATTTCACACTGGTGAACTTCCTCGGTCTGTTCCAGCCGGGCGTGCTCGACGCTTACTGGATCAGTTTCAAGGTGAGTGCGGCGTCGGCGATCGGTGGTGCCGTGATCGGCTCGCTGCTGGCGTGGGCGGCCGTGCAGGGACGCTTGCCGGTCTGGATTCGTCCGACGCTGATGACCTTCTCCGGGGTCGCCTCGAATTTTGCCGGCGTACCGCTCGCGTTCGCTTTCATCTGCACGCTGGGGCGTGTTGGTCTCGTCACGGTATTGCTGAAGAAATATGTCGGCATCAACCTGTACTCGACAGGCTTCAGCATTCTCAGTTTCACCGGCCTGACGGTGACGTATCTGTACTTCCAGATTCCGCTGATGGTCCTGATCGTCACGCCGGCGCTCGATGGTCTGAAGCGCGAATGGCGCGAGGCCTGCGACTGCCTCGGCGGCACGTCGTTCCAGTACTGGCGTTATGTCGCGTTGCCGGTGCTGTGGCCGAGCGTGCTGGGTGCGACCCTGCTGCTGTTCGCCAATTCGTTTGGCGCGGTCGCGACGGCCTATGCGCTCACGGGCAGCTCGCTGAACATCGTGACCATTCTGCTGTACGCGCAGATTCGCGGCGACGTGCTGCATAACCAGAATCTCGGCTACGCATTGGCGCTTGGGATGATCCTGGTCACGGGCCTGTCGAACGGCGGCTATATCTGGCTACGTTCGCGTGCTGAGAGGGGGCGTCGATGAATAGCCAATCGCGTGCGGGCGCATGGACCGCAATAGTCGTGGGCTCGCTGTATTTCCTGATCCCGCTCGCCGCCACCCTCGAATTCAGTTTGCGCATGCGGCGCAACGAGTACAGCTTCGACGCTTATCGCGTCGTGCTGGCCGATCCGCGTTTTCAGGCCTCGTTTGGCTACTCGATGCTGATGGCAGTCCTGACGATCGTGGTCGGTGTGCTACTGGTCGTGCCGACGGCTTACTGGGTCCGCTTGCGTCTGCCGAGGCTGCGGCCGGTGGTGGAGTTCATCACGCTGTTGCCGCTGGTGATTCCGGCGATCGTGATCGTGTTCGGCTACCTGCGCATCTACAACAGCAGCTCGATCCTGCCGCTCACCGGCAACGAGCGCGCCACCGATCTGCTGCTGGTGTTCGGGTACGTCACCTTGTCGTTGCCGTATATGTACCGCGCAGTGGATGCGGGTCTCGCGGCGGTCGACGTGCGTTCGCTGACCGAGGCCGCGGAATGTCTCGGTGCAAGCTGGCCGACCATCCTGTTCAAGGTGATCTTTCCGAATATCCGTTCCGGCATTCTGTCCGGCGCCTTTCTCACCTTCGCGGTGGTGATCGGTGAGTTCACGCTGGCGAGCCTGCTCGACCGGCCGGCGTTCGGGCCGTATCTGCAATTGATCGGCGCGAACCGCGCGTATGAACCGTCGGCACTCGCGATTATTGCGTTCGCCATCACCTGGGCCTCGATGGGGCTGATCCAGGTATTTGGCTCAGCCCGCGGCTCGGCTCGTGCGCTGGCCGGACAAAAACCCTGATGAACTGAGGCGTCGAATCATGGCATTCCTTGAGATCGAAAATCTGCACAAGTCCTTCGGGGCGAATACGGCGCTGCATCATTTCGACATGAAGATCGAACGCGGCGAGTTCATCACTTTTCTCGGCCCGTCGGGTTGCGGCAAGACGACGGTGCTGCGTATGATCGCGGGTTTCGAAAGCCCGACGCGCGGCGTCATCCGTCTCGATGGGCGCGACGTCACGCATCTGCGCACACGCCAGCGCAAGGTCGGCATGGTGTTCCAGTCGTACGCGCTGTTTCCGAACATGACCGTGGCCGACAATATCGGCTTCGGACTGAAGGTGGCGCACCGTCCACAGGAAGAGATCCGCAAGCGGGTCGGCGAGATGCTGGATCTGATCAAGCTGCCGCATGTCGCCGAACGCTACCCGTGGCAGCTCTCGGGCGGTCAGCAGCAACGCATCGCGTTGGCGCGCGCATTGGCCGGCAAGCCGCAGGTCCTGCTGCTCGACGAACCGCTGTCGGCGCTCGATGCGAAGATCCGCATTTCGCTGCGACAGGACATTCGTGCGCTGCAGCGTGAACTCGGCATTACGTCGATCTTCGTCACGCACGATCAGGAAGAGGCGCTGTCAATCTCCGACCGCATCGTGGTGATGAACGAAGGGCGGGTCGAGCAGGTTGGCACCTCCTCGGAGATCTATAACTATCCGCGCACGCGCTTCGTGGCGTCGTTCGTCGGCACGCTGAATATTCTTTCCGGCCACGTGGTAGATCCGGCGAGCGGCAAGATGGCCGTTGATGGTCAGGAACTCGTGACCACGCAGCAACTCGCGCCGGACGACGCCGGCAAGAAGCGTCTGCTGGCGTTGCGTCCGGAAGCGATCGTGCTGGAAGCGCCGGCGGCGGGGCGCAACACGCTGGCGGCGACCGTCGAAGAGGTTAATTTCCTCGGCGCGGTTGTGCGGATCCGCACGCGGGTGAAGGATGCGGTGATCTCGCTCGACGTCTTCAACGATCCAAACCGCCGACTGCCCGAGCGCGGTCAGCCGGTGGCTTTGGGCTTTTCGCACGAGAACCTGCTGGTGCTGGAAGAAGGCGCTGCTTAGGGCGCGGTGGGCGAGGGAAGGCGAAGCGCCTGATCCGCGCATTGTTCGGTTTTTCCGCATCACGACTCCTGGATTAACAGGTTTATCCGCTTGAGAAGCAGACGCAGACTGGGGCTCATCATCACTGCGGACAACGTCCGCGAAAAAAGGAGCCCAGTCATGCGAACCTATCCCCGCAACAGTCCTCAAGCCGCCGCACGCATCGTTGCGCTGGTGCTGACCTCCGACGGCCACGTTTGCAGCTCCGAGGAGCGCGCACTCGACAAGCTCGATATCGCGGGCCAACTCGGTCTGGCACCGGAACAATTCGCGCGGATCGTGCAGGCGCTGTACGAGGATCACTCCGTCGCACACGCGCCGCACACGCCAATGGCCGGCCTGATAGACAGGCCCCTGCTTGCCACGCTGATGGGTGAGATCGACTCTCCGGCGTTGCAACGCAAGGTCATGCGCCTGTGCGTCGCTGCCGCGAGCGCCGACGACTATCTCGCGGATGGCGAGATCACCCTGCTGGCGGCTGTTTTTACTGCGTGGGGACCCGCTCCAGCAGTGGCCAAAGTTCGCCACGATACCCCGCGAGCCGTCCTGCACGCTCACGCACGCGTGGCGTCGACCACCTGAGAGGCGAGCGGATGATGTTGGCCGCGCCGGGAGCGGATGGCGTGGATCTCTTCGATCACACCGTCCGCGCGGCCGAGCCGGCGCAACCCTCGCAGCAAAGACAGGTCCTCGGCGCCCAGTTCCGCGAGAGGAAACACGCCGAGCCCGCGGGCGGCGAACACTGCCATTAGCGCGCTGTCTTCGAATTCTCCGACGATTCGCGGCCGGATTCCCGCCGCTTCGAACCACCGGTCCAGTCGTGCGCGTAGCGCGCCGTGCCCGGTGGGCAAGAGCACGGGCAGATCGGCGAGGCACTGCGGAAAGCTGGTGCGAGAGGCTTTGGGGATGAGCGCGGCGGGGCCATACCAGTCGATGGGCGAGCCGACGAGGCGCTGGCTCACAACGCGCAGGTCCGCGTTGTGCGGCGCCGGCTGACATGCCAGCACCAGATCGAGCCGATGCAGTGCGAGTTCCGCCAACAGTTGCGCAGGCTCACCTTCGTGGCATAGGAGCCTGAGCGATGGAGTACCCAGCACCGGCGCAAGCAACGCGTGCGCGGCGAGCTTCGAAATGCCGTCGGAGAGACCCACGGCCAGGCGCGCAACACCTTCGCCGGACGCCTCACGCATCTCGTCGAGCAGCGCCTCGCCGATTTGAAAAATCTGCTCCGCGCGGTTGAAAGCGGTCTCGCCGGCCTCGGTCATGGTGACACCGCGCCCCGCCGATTTCAGCAACTGTCTCCCAATCGATTTTTCCAGTTCGCGCACCTGCGCGCTTATCGTCTGGACGGCCATGTCGAGCCGCTCGGCCGCGCGCGCGAAGCCGCCTTCCTTTACGACGATCCAGAAATAATAAAGATGGCGATAGTTCAGCATGGTCGGCGTCACTTCGAAGAAAGCGATATGTGGTTCAGCTTATCACTGCTTTATCCGAACTCATGGGGCAACGATGATATCTACACGCACCATGCCAGGTTGAGCGTTCGATGTCCTACCTTTTTGAGGAGCAACGCAATGAAATGCCCCGTTTGCAAGACGACTGACCTTCTGATGACCGAGCGCCGCTCGATCGAGATCGACTACTGCCCGGATTGCAGGGGCGTATGGCTCGATCGCGGCGAGCTCGACAAGCTGATTTCAGACGACGACGTAGAACGCGTCGGCGCGCATAGTGGCGTGAGCCCGAACCGGGAAGGGCATCGCGACCGGTACCGTGAGCATCCGGACGAAAGTCACCATAAGTACGACGACCGTCGATCGGGGCACACGGGATACAGAAAAAAGCGCTCGCTCTTCGATGTGTTCGATTTCGACTGAGGCCGTCAGCGAAGCTGAGGCGGCCGGAGCTTCCCGGCGCGTTCAGGCCGAAAAAACAAAGTCTCCGATATTCCATTGAAATGCCTTCCTGCCGCGAGGAAGGCATTTTTTTTGAGCGGCCCGTCCGGAATCCCCGACGCCTCGCGTCCGGATTTCTGGAAAGCTGGACACGTCGTCTCGTGTCAAACAAAATTACCTATAAAAATCAAAGACAAAGTGCCGTTATCCAGCTGGCATCGACCTTGCAAAGCAGATGCGCGGCCGCAAAGGCCCGACAACTAAAGCATGGAGACAACGATGTCCGATTTCCCCTCCCGGTATTTCTAAATTTGTCGTCTTGTCGCGGCCCGATGCCGTGCACAGGCGATACGTCTATTCGTTCGCATTGATGCGCAGCGTGGCAGGCCATTGGCTCATCCACATCGCAGGAACCATCGTGAAGAAACCCTTCTATAAAGTGCTCTATGTCCAGGTGATGGCCGCGATTCTCGTCGGCATCGTGCTTGGCCACTATTCGCCCGCCTTCGCTATCGACATGAAGCCGTTCGGCGACGCCTTCATCAAGCTGATCAAGATGGTGATCGGGCCGATCATCTTCTGTACGGTCGTGACCGGCATCGCCGGCATGCAGGATATGAAGAAGGTCGGGCGGGTCGGCGGCAAGGCGCTGCTGTACTTCGAGATCGTTTCGTCGTTCGCGCTGGTGCTTGGCCTCGTCGCCACGCACGTGCTGAAGCCGGGTGTCGGCTTCAACGTCGATCCGGCCACGCTCGACGGCAAGGAGGTGGCTTCGTATGCCGCCAAGGCGCACGGTCAAAGCACCGTCGAATTCCTGATGCACATCATTCCGAATACGATCACGGATGCGTTCGCACAAGGCGAAATCCTCCAGATCCTGCTGATCGCGATGCTGTTCGGCAGCGTGCTTGCGACGCTCGGTGAGCGCGGCAAGGTCGTCACGGAGCTGGTCGAAAGCCTGTCGAGCGTGCTGTTCGGTGTGGTGCGCATCATCACGAAGCTCGCGCCGATCGGTGCGTTCGGCGCGATGGCATTCACGATCGGCAAGTACGGCATCGGCTCGCTGCTGCCGATGCTCAAGCTGATCGGCACGTTCTATCTGACCTCGATCGTGTTCGTGGTGGTGGTGCTTGGCGCGATCACCCGCATGGTCGGGTTTAGCATCCTGCGCTTCGTGGCCTACATCAAGGAAGAAATGCTGATCGTGCTCGGCACGAGCTCGTCGGAAGCGGCGCTGCCGCAACTGATGCTGAAGCTCGAAAAGCTCGGCTGCTCGCGCTCGGTGGTGGGCCTCGTGGTGCCGACCGGTTATTCGTTCAACCTCGACGGCACCAACATCTATATGACGATGGCGGTGCTGTTCATCGCCCAGGCCACCAACACCGATCTCACGCTGACGCAGCAACTCACGCTGCTCGCCGTCACGATGCTGACGTCGAAGGGCGCCAGCGGTGTGACGGGAGCCGGCTTCATCACGCTCGCGGCGACCCTGGCCGTGGTGCCGACCATTCCGCTGTCGGGCATGGTGCTGATTCTCGGTATCGACCGCTTCATGAGCGAATGCCGTGCGCTGACGAACATCGTCGGCAACGGTGTCGCGACGGTGGTGGTATCGGCCTGGGAGAAGGAACTGGACCACAACAAGCTGCGTGCTGTGCTGCGCGGCGAAGTGCCTGCTGCCGTGAAGGAAACGGCGGGTGCCTGAACAGGAGCGGCGCGACGCGCGGGGCGCTGGGATGACGGCGCAACTACCCGCGCGCCGCAGCATAATCGCACTTCGCTGGCCCACTGTGGCCCGCAGAAGAGGGGCCGCCGCAGCGAGCTTGCCCCCAGCGCGTTATGCCACAATAGCCGCAGCCCATCCACCGGAATTTGCTAATGTGACGCGCCGCCTGGTGATCCTCTTCGCGCTCGTCGCCGGGCTCGTGGCGGCGTGCGGACTCACGTGGAGCATCGCGTGGCAGCGCGGCATCGACGATTTGCGGCGCAACGCCGCGGTGCGCGTCGATCGCACGGCCAGTGCGCTCAAGAGCACACTGGAGCGCTACGAATCCCTGCCTTACCTTCTGGCGGAGCATCCGTTCGTGCAGGACGTGCTGGTGAATCCCACCGCGCCAAACGTCGAGCGCGCCAACCGCTATCTGGAAGACCTCAACCGCCACGCGCGGGCCACGGCCACCTACATCATTCAGGCGGACGGGCTTTGCGTCGCGGCGAGCAACTGGCACGAGCCGGAGAGCTTTGTCGGCGTCGAGTATCAGTTCCGCCCGTATTTCATGGACGCGGTGAAAGGCGGCGTGGGTCGTTTCTTCGGCATCGGCACGATCTCGCACGATCCCGGCTACTACATCTCGCAACCGGTGCGGCGGGACGGCGAGATCGTCGGCGTGGCGGTTGTCAAACTCAATCTGGAATGGTTTCAGGGCGCGGATGCGTCCGAGCCGCTGATCGTCACCGACGATCACGGGGTGATTTTTCTGTCGTCGGTGCCGGCCTGGAAATACCACACGGTGCGGCCGTTGTCAGGCGTGGTGGCAGACTCGATCTATCAGACGCGCCAGTATGCGCAGCAGGAGATTCCGCCGCTGCCGGTGACGATCGAACACACGCTCGAAGGCGATGCGCAGATTGTGCGCATCGGCGGCGGGCGCTATGCGCCGCGCTACCTGGCGACGCGGCGGGCGATGGGCGAGCCGGACTGGCACCTGATCACCATGGCAAGCGTCGATCCGGTCGACACCGACGCCCGCAATGCCGCTATCGTGACGGGCTTCGGTTACGTCACGCTGTGCCTGCTGGCGTTCTACTGGAGAATGCGGCGGGCGCGCCTGCGCGAGATGATCCGCAGCCGCGAGTTGCTGCAGCGCGCGTACGCGGAGTTGAACCAGCGGGTGGCGGAACGGACCGCGGATCTGTCGCAAGCGAACGAGCAGCTAAAGAAGGAAGTGAGCGAACGGACACGCGCCGAACAGGAATTGCGTTCGGCGCATGATGAACTGATCCAGGCGAGCAAGCTGGCGGCGCTCGGCCAGATGGCCGCGGGCATTACGCACGAGTTGAATCAGCCATTGGCGGCGCTGCGTGGCTTCTCGGACAACACGCGGGTGTTGCTCGAACGCGGCGATCAGGCGTCGGCGCGCGAGAATCTTGAGGCAATTGCCGCGCTCACGGAGCGCATGGGCAAGATCACCAACCAGTTGAAGTTGTTCGTGGGCCGGGCGCGGCCGCGTAGCGCGCGTGCGCCGCTCGCGCGTGCGCTGCGCAATGTGCTGGCGCTGCTGCAAAAGCGCTTGCAGGGCGTGGAAGTGGTGTTGACAGTGGTCGATGCTGAAGCCGGTACGCGCACGCGTTTCGATCCGTCTGACGAGCATCCTGAGTTCGTCGCCAATTGCGATGATCTGCGGCTTGAACAGGTGCTGATCAATCTGCTAAGCAATGCGCTGGATGCGACGGCGGGTGATGCCGCAGCCGGCATCACCCCTCCACGTATAGGGATCGAAATCGAAGCCACCGAGGCGACGCTCGCGATCTCGGTTCACGACAACGGCCCCGGCATCCCCGACGACGTTTTGCCACGGCTCTTCGAGCCGTTCTTTACGACCAAGGAGATGGGCCAGGGATTGGGGCTCGGCCTCGCGATCTCGTCGTCGATCGCGCGTGACGCCGGCGGCTCGCTCGTCGCCCGCAATGCGCCGGACGGCGGCGCGCTGTTCGTGCTCACGCTGCGGCGGGCCCGAGTGCAGGCAACGGATCCACTCACGGCGGGGTCCTGAATTCAGGCGGTTGCAGATGTGCTCGTGCGCTTTAAGGTGGTAAGGACAATGGTCAACAACAGTTTGCCGGTGCTGTATATCGAGGACGACGCACTGGTGCGTCGCGCGAGCGTGCAAAGCCTGCAGCTCGCGGGCTTCGACGTCACTGGTCACGCATCGGTCGAGTCGGCGGCGCGTTCGATCAGCGCGGATTTTCCGGGCGTGATCGTCAGCGATATCCGCTTGCCGGGTGCGAGCGGTCTCGATCTGCTCGCGCAATGTCACGACCGCGCGCCGGACGTGCCGGTGATTCTCGTCACCGGCCACGGTGATATTTCGATGGCCGTGCAGGCGATGCGCGACGGCGCGTACGACTTCATCGAAAAGCCGTTTGCATCGGAACGTCTGATCGAGACCGTGCGGCGCGCGCTGGAACGCCGCACCCTGGTGCTGGAGAACCACGCGCTGCGGCGCGAACTGGCGGGGCAGAACACGGTGGCCCCGCGCATCATCGGCCGCAGTCCCGTGATCGAGCAGGTGCGCCGGCTGATTGCGAACGTCGCGCCGACCGACGCGTCCGTGCTGATCAACGGCGATACCGGCGCGGGCAAGGAACTGATCGCACGCAGTCTGCACGAACTGTCACCGCGGCGCGACAAGCCGTTTATCGCCGTGAATTGCGGCGCGCTTCCCGAACCGATGTTCGAGTCGGAGATGTTCGGCTACGAGCCCGGCGCATTCACCGGCGCGGCGAAACGCCGTATCGGCAAGCTCGAGCACGCATCGGGCGGCACGCTGTTCCTCGATGAGATCGAAAGCATGCCGCTCGGCCTGCAGGTCAAGCTGTTGCGCGTGCTGCAGGACGGTGTGCTGGAGCGGCTTGGGTCGAACCAGCCGATTCGGGTGAATTGCCGCGTCGTGGCCGCCGCCAAAGGCGACATGCAGGAGCACGTCGCGGCCGGCACCTTCCGGCGCGACCTGTTGTACCGGCTGAACGTGGTGACCATCGCGCTGCCGCCGCTCGCCGAGCGTCGTGAAGACATCGTGCCGCTCTTCGAGCATTTCCTGCTCGATGCGGCGGTGCGCTATCAGCGCCCCGCGCCGATCCTGGCTGACCGTCAGCGGGCCGGCCTGATGCAGCGCGACTGGCCGGGCAATGTACGGGAATTGCGTAATGCGGCCGACCGTCTCGTGCTCGGCGTGGCCGAGGATCCGAGGACGGCATCGGTCGATGAAACCGCGGATACGCACTCCCTCAAGGAGCGCGTCGAACAGTTCGAGCGGGCGGTGATCGCGCAGGCGCTCGAAGAGACGGGCGGCGCGGTGGCGGTGGCGGCTGACCGCCTGCATTTGGGCAAGGCGACGCTTTACGAAAAGATCAAGCGGTATGGGCTGGCTGCGAAGGGGGAGGGTGAGCGGTGATGGGGTGAGGCGGCAATGCGCCGGTAGCGGACAAGCCCGCTACCGGCGCGTTTTTATCTGATGCTCCCGTGTTTCAGGCCGCGTTCAGTGCCTTCTCGAGCAGCTGATCGAGCTCGGCGAACTGCGGCTCGCCGACGTAGCGCTTGAGAATCTTGCCGTCCTTGTCGACCACGAAGGTGGTCGGCGTCAACTGGACGTTGCCGAACTGCTTGGCCGCGGAGCCGTCATCCATCGCCACCTTGAACGGCAGGCGACGCGTTGCGGTGTAGTTGGTCACGTACATCGGCGCGTCGTAGTTCATCGCCACGGCGACGAATTCGAGGCCCTTGCCTTTGAAGCGGTTATACGTGTCGACCATCTTCGGCATTTCCTGCATGCAGGTGTCGCAGTTGGTCGCCCAGAAGTTGACGAGGTAGACCTTGCCCTTCAGGTCAGCGGTGGAGACTTTCTGGCCGGACAGCAGCGTGAAGGTGGCATCCGGCACATGCTGCTGGCCGTTGAACGCGAAATAACCGGCAATTGCGATTGCGCCGGCCACGACGGCCATGACGATGTAGCGGATCGGGCTGGTGCGCTTCGTAACCGGGGCAGAAGGGGTAGGGCTCATGGACGGACCTCGAGATTCGCGCAGGCCGCGCGGAACGTTGCGACGTATTGTAGCCCCAATCTGGTGAGGCGGCTGGGCGTTGCCTGTCAGCGGATAATAGGGTTTTATGCCTCGTCCTTTCCCTGACTTCGTTCTCATGCTCCGACCTGCGTTTCGCCTGTCATCCACCAGCTTCCTGTTTGATTTTGCCGCACGACCGAGGGCCGCCGCTGCGCGCCGAGTTCTGTCCGGACTGGCATGGCTACGCTCCGTGCTGCTCGCAAGCGCTTGCCTGGTGGCGCTGGGCGCGGTGCTGGCGGGATGTTCGCCGACCTACGACTGGCGCACGATCATGAACAACGACAATGGTTATACCGTCGACCTGCCGGCCAAGCCGAGCAACGATGCGCGCCAGATCGACATTGGCGGGACGCCGATGCAGATGGCGATGCAAACCGCCGAAGCGGGCAACGCCGTCTTCGCGGTGGGCACCGTGATGCTGCCGTCCGACGACCCGCAGACGCAGCGCACGGCGCTCGACTTCCTGCGCACTGGGCTCGCCCGCAACATCCGCGCCGCGCCCGACGCGCACGCGGTACAGATTCCGCTGGCGGCAGGCGGCGAGGTGGCCGGCCTTGAAATGACGCTGAACGGCAAGGCCGGCAAGCAAAAGGAAACCCGCACGATCTACGCGCGGTTTGTCGCGCACGGCCGGCATGTCTACCAGGCGGCAATCATCGCGAGTGAGCCGCTGCCGCAGGAGCAGGTTGACCAGTTTTTTCAGTCTTTCCAGCTGTATTGAATATAGCGATGCAGCGTTGGGGGCGTCATAGTCCGCCGCGCAGAGTGAAAGTTGCTTCGCAGGTTATGACGCTAATAGCTGGATTTTATGGGGATTTTTCAGTTACCCACGGCGCCTGTGGATAACTTTGTGGAGAACCTCTTGCGAGCCGGCTGAAATGCCCGTCTGGCGGCCTTTCGGGAACTTTTCCCTCTCCAGAGGAGAATTGAAAAAGTCAATGAAATCAAAGTCTTTGTTGAAGCGACGTGGGCCTGGCTTTCAGATCGCCTTAACTTTGCTGCAAATGCTTTTATGTGCATAAGTCAAGTCTTGACAGCTATTTTTTTGCTTTATCCAACCGCGAACGCGCGCCGGTACTGAACGGCCTCCGCGATCTGGCTGCCGTTCGGCGCGTCGGCGCCGGCCAGGTCCGCGATTGAGCGCGCCACCTTTAGCACACGGTAGTAGGCACGCGCCGACCAGCCGAAGCGATCGCCCGCTTCGCGCAGCAACGCTTCGCCCGCGGCATCGGGCCGACAGACCTCGTCCACCTCGCGTCCGCTCAGTTCGCGATTGGTTTTCCCCTGCCGCGCCAATTGACGCTCGCGCGCCGCGCTGACCCGCGCGGCGATGACGGCGCTCGACTCGCCGATGGCGCTGGAGCGCGTGGATAGCTCGGCCGGCGTGAGGGCAGGAATTTCGATCTGGATGTCGATGCGGTCCAGCAGCGGCCCCGACAGCTTGCGCAGGTAGCGCGCGGCGATTTCCGGCGTGCAACGGCAGCGTCCGTTTGGGTCGCCGCGCCAGCCGCAAGGGCAGGAGTTCATCGCCGCGATCAGTTGGCAGGCCGCCGGGAAGTCCGCTTGCAGCGCGGCTCGCGAAATCGTAATGCGCCCAGCTTCGAGCGGTTCGCGCAGCGTTTCCAGCACGTGACGGTCAAATTCGGGAATCTCGTCGAGAAACAGCACGCCGAGGTGCGCCAGGGTGATCTCGCCCGGCTGCGGTGGGTTGCGGCCGCCCACCAGCGCCGCCGCGCTCGCGGAATGATGCGGCGCGCGAAACGGCCGCTGCCGCCATTGCGCCGGCGAGAAGCCCGACATGCTGGCGGACAGCAGTGCCGCCGAGGTCAGCGCTTCTTCATCGGTCATGGGCGGCAGCAAGCTCGGTAGGCGCGCCGCCAGCATAGACTTGCCGGCGCCAGGCGGTCCTACCATCAACACATGATGGCCGCCGGCCGCCGCGACCTCCAGCGCTCGCCGTGCCCCGCGCTGGCCGATTACGTCGGCCATGTCGGCGCGCGGCGCGGCAGTCGTGGCGGCGAGCTCGGCGGCGACGACGGGTGTAAGCCGCCCGTCCGGCACACCCGCCAGATGGGCGCAGAGCGAGGGCAGGTTGGCTGCGCCGTAGACGTCCACGCCCGGCACAAGCGCTGCCTCGGCCGCGCTGGCCGCCGGCAAATAGAGCTCGGAGGCTTGCTGGGAGCGCTCGGCCGCGGCTGGCCGCAACATCGAAAGCGTGCCGGTCGGCTGGGCATTTGCGTGCACCCCGGTGATCACATTCGCCCCTCCTTCGCCCCCCGTCTGTGCCGCATGACTTCGCGCTGTCCCGCAGGCCATCGCGAACGCACCACGCATAGGCCGCAGCGCCCCCGTCAGCGACAGCTCGCCGGCAAATTCCCGATACATCAGCGATTCCACCGGGATCTGTCCGCTCGCGGCCAGAATGCCCAGCGCAATAGGCAGATCAAAGCGGCCAGACTCCTTCGGCAGGTCGGCAGGGGCGAGATTGACGGTGATGCGGCGAACCGGGAAGTCGAAGCCGCAGTTCTGTAGCGCGGCGCGCACGCGTTCGCGGCTTTCGCGCACTTCGAGATCGGGGAGGCCGACGATCGAAAAGGAGGGTAATCCATTGGCGAGGTGGACCTCGACCGTTACTTCGGGCGCACGGCCAGAGGCCGGCGCGCGACTGCGCACCACGGCAAGCGACATGTTTTCTCCCGTCAGACGGCGCGCCGGCGGCGCGCGCGACTCCCTAAAACGCTGATGACGTCACGGCTCGCTTGCCTGTGATGTGCAGCATTCAGTTCGGCTTCAGGACGTGTGCGTCACCGGCAGCTTCTGTTCGAGCTCGGCCACGCGCCGCTCCAGCTCCTCGAGCCGGGCGCGCGTGCGCACCAGCACCTGGGTCTGGGTATCGAATTCCTCGCGCGTGACCAGATCGAGCCTCGAGAAGCCCTGCGACAGCATGGCCTTGACGTTGCGTTCGACATCCTTGGCCGGCGAGTTCTTGAGCAGATCGCTCACGCGCGACTGCAAATCGTTGAAGACGTCGTTCGGTTGTTTCATGGTGTTCCCTTTGAGTGCACAAAAAGTGTGCATATTTCATTACGTCTGTGCTCCGGTCCGTTCCATGAGCGATTCTGGTGCATGGCTGCCTGACCACTGCCGGTGCATGTGCGCCTTTGGTGCGCGCTTTCGCATTCGGAGCCTGCGAACACTCTAGCAACGATCCAGGCGGCGCGCCACCGTCCCTTGACCACGTTGGCCGTCCGGCCAGGGGGCGCGTGAGGGGCTTCCAGGGACCGGTTCCAAGGACTATAACCCCAACATGGCATGCGAGTTGCTGTTACTGCCCCGCGCGCACTGCCGGGACGTTGTTACCGGTGCTGCATCGGATGCGGTCGAACACCAGCCGCAGATCGACGCAACAGGTCAGGGGAAACAAGGTTACGCAAACGGGTTACGCAACTACAGCGAGGATTTCATGAAACTGATTACCGCAATCATCAAGCCGTTCAAGCTCGATGAGGCGCGCGAAGCCTTGTCGGCAATCGGCGTCTCCGGAATCACGGTGACAGAAGTGAAGGGCTTCGGGCGCCAGAAAGGCCACACCGAGCTGTACCGCGGCGCAGAGTACGTCGTCGATTTCCTGCCGAAAGTGAAGATCGAGGCTGCGGTCTCGGACGACATCGTCGACCAGGCAATCGAAGCACTCGAACGTGCGGCACGCACCGGCAAGATTGGCGACGGCAAGATTTTTGTCACGCCGATCGAGCAAGTGATTCGGATTCGCACCGGGGAGACCGGGGCGGACGCCCTGTAATTAGAACGATAGCGACTAGCTACAAGAGGAAAAGAAGATGCGCAAATTATTGATGTCCCTGCTGATGGCCGGATCGCTGATCGCGAGCGGTATCGGCGCCGCCCTGGCGGACGACGCTTCCGCACCCGCAGCCGCCTCGGCACCTGCCGATACGACGGCGAGTGCGCCGGCAGCGGACGCTTCCGCGCCGGCTGCCGCTGCTTCGGCACCGGCAACTGCCGCAGCCGCACCTGATGCATCGGCCGCCGCAGCAGCCGCACCGGCTGCACCGACCGCGCCGTTCTCGGTCGACTCGTCGAAGATCAACTCCGGCGACACCGCCTGGATGCTGACCTCCACCGCGCTCGTGCTGTTCATGACGATCCCGGGCCTGGCTCTCTTCTACGGCGGCATGGTCCGCAAGAAGAACGTGCTCGCGACGCTGATGCAAAGCTTCGCGATCACCTGCGTCGTGACAATCGTCTGGGTGGTGGTGGGCTATAGCATTGCCTTCACGCCTGGCGGCATGTTCATCGGCGGCTTCTCGCGCGTCTTCATGTCCGGCATGAACTATATACATGGCGACAAGGCGACCACGCTGACGGTGAGCCACCTGGCCCCGACGATCCCGGAAACGGTCTACTGCGTGTATCAGATGACCTTCGCGATCATCACGCCGGCGCTGATCACGGGTGCCTTTGCTGACCGCATGAAGTTCTCGGCGATGCTGGTGTTCATGACGCTGTGGTCGATCATCGTCTACTCGCCGATCGCTCACATGGTCTGGGAACCGACCGGCTGGCTGTCCGCAGCAGGCATCCTCGACTTCGCAGGCGGCACGGTGGTGCACATCAACGCCGGTATCGCTGGTCTCGTGTGCTGCCTGGTGCTCGGCAAGCGCGTCGGCTACGGCAAGGAAGTGATGGCTCCGCACAACCTCACGCTGACGCTGATCGGTGGCGCGATGCTGTGGGTGGGCTGGTTTGGTTTCAATGCAGGTTCCGCAGTGGCAGCAGACGGCCGTGCCGGCTTCGCGATGTTCGCAACGCAAGTCGCAACGGCAGCCGCAGCACTCGCATGGATGTTTGCTGAATGGATCGCCAAGGGCAAGCCGTCGGTGCTCGGTATCGTGTCGGGCGCGGTCGCGGGTCTGGTGGCAATTACGCCGGCATCGGGCTTCGTCGGTATCGCCGGCTCGCTGGTGATCGGTATCGCCGCTGGCGTGATCTGCTTCTGGTCGGCGACGTGGTTGAAGGGCAAGCTCGGCTATGACGATTCGCTCGACTGCTTCGGCGTGCACTGCGTCGGCGGTATCGTCGGTGCACTGCTGACCGGCGTGTTCGCAGTCAAGGACATCGGTGGCTCGGACGGCAGCGTGATCCTGCAGGCCAAGGGCGTCCTGACGACCCTGATCTACAGCGGCGTGGTGAGCTTCGTCCTGCTGAAGGCCATTGACCTGGTGATGGGTATCCGCGTGACTGAAGAAGAGGAACGCGAAGGTCTGGACGTGAGCCTGCACGGCGAGCACGTCGAATAAGGTTTCAAGGGTTTCAGGTTTTACGAATCACGATCACGAATCAAGCGCAGCGACTTTGGCCCGCCTTCTGGCGGGCCTTTTTCTTGGTACTTTCTGGCCTGCTGTTCCCGGATGAATCGCGCTAAACTGGTCTGGAGGAGCCGTTTCGCGGGCTATCGTGCCGATAGGGAGAAACCATCCGTCCCTGCTTGCGAATGGAGAAACCGTCCCCAAATGGACGGAGCATTTGCTCTACAATCTTTTTTCTCCAGTCTGCGAGTGATCAATGGTTCCGCACCTAGTTACGGCGTTAAACGGCCCGCTGCTCGATCTCGAGCGGAAGATCCTCGACGCTACACCCGCCATCGAACGCTGGTTCCGTCTTGAATGGCAGGAACATACGCCGCCGTTCTATTGCTCAGTCGATCTGCGTAACGCGGGCTTCAAGCTCGCGCCGGTCGACACGAATCTGTTCCCCGGCGCGTTCAACAACCTGCCGCAGGAAGTGTTGCCGCTTGCCGTGCAGGCGGCCATGGCCTCGATCGAAAAGATCTGTCCGGACGCGAAGAACCTGCTGGTCATTCCGGAGCGTCACACTCGCAACGCGTTTTATCTGGAGAATGTCGCGCGTCTGGCCACCATCATGCGCCAGGCTGGACTGAACGTGCGTTTCGGCACGCTCGACGAGAGCATTGTCGGACCGGTCACCATTGCGCTGTCGGACGGTCAGAAGATCGTCCTCGAACCGCTCGAACGCACGCCGCGCCGCCTCGGGCTGAAGAACTTCGATCCGTGTTCGATTCTCCTGAACAATGATCTTTCTGGCGGCATCCCGCCGATCCTCGAAAACCTGCACGAGCAATACGTGCTGCCGCCGCTGCATGCAGCGTGGGCGGTACGGCGCAAATCGACGCATTTTTCCTGCTATGACGACGTCGCGAAGAAATTCGCGAAGATGGTCGAGATCGACCCATGGATGATCAATCCGTACTTCGCGCATGTCGAAGGAGTTGATTTCCAGGAGCGCACCGGTGAAGAGGCGCTCGCCGATGCGATTGACGGCGTGCTGAAGAAGATTGCCAAGAAGTATCGCGAGTACGGCATCTCCGAGAAGCCGTATGTGGTCATCAAATCGGATGCGGGTACCTACGGCATGGGCGTGATGACCGTGCACGACGCATCGGAAGTGGCTGCGCTCACGAAACGTGAACGCGCGAAGATGGCAGCCACCAAGGATGGCCTCGAGGTGCGTGACGTGATCGTGCAGGAAGGCGTTTACACTTTCGAGCGCATCGGTGAGGAAGTGGCGGAACCGGTCGTATACATGATCGACCGTTACGTGGTGGGCGGTTTCTACCGCGTGCACGGCAGCCGCGAGCGCGACCAGAACCTCAATGCGCCGGGCATGCACTTCGTGCCGCTCGGCTTCGAGCACACGGCACTGCCCGACGCGCATGCGAAGCCGGGTGCGGCGCCGCCGAACCGCTTCTATATGTATGGCGTGGTGGCGCGCCTCGGACTGCTGGCCGCTTCGGTCGAACTCGAAAAGACCGATCCGGAAGCCATCCAGGTCTGAGTTCGGACCCCGCGTTTCACCTCGGCGCAGCGGAGTTGCGCCTGACCGACGGGCAGCGCGGAGCAGGACGCCGCCTTCGTTTAATGCATCATGCCAAGCCCATCAGGGCACACCAGGACCCCCATGGACATTCTGTTTATCGCCGACCCGCTGGATCACTTCAAGATCTATAAGGATTCGACCTACGCGATGATGGCCGAGGCCGCCCGGCGCGGTCACACGCTCTACACCTGCGAGCCGGAACACCTGGCGTGGACGGGGGCGGATGTCGAAGCGAACGCGCAGCGCTTTACGATTGTCGGCGACCAGTCGGACGGCCATCGCGAGACCTGGTATGCGGCCGATGCCGCCGCTCCGCGCTCGCTGAAGAGCTTCGGCGCGGTGCTGATGCGCAAGGACCCGCCGTTCGACATGGAATACGTGACGTCGACGTGGCTGCTCGAGCTTGCAGAACGCGGCGGCGCCCGCATCTTCAATAAGCCGCAGGCGATTCGCGATCATTCGGAAAAGCTCGCGATCGGGGAGTTTCCGCAGTTTGTCGCCCCGACGCTGGTGACGCGCGACGCCGCACGGTTGCGTGCGTTTCACGCCGAGCATGGCGACGTGATTCTGAAGCCGCTCGACGGCATGGGTGGCATGGGTGTGTTTCGGGTGAAGGCCGATGGCATGAACCTCGGTTCCATCATCGAAATGCTGAGCCATGACGGCGCGCGTTCGGTGATGGCGCAGAAATTCATCCCGGAGATCAAGGACGGCGACAAGCGCATCTTGCTGATCGGCGGCCAGCCGGTGCCGTTTGCGCTCGCGCGCATTCCGCAGGGCAATGAAGTGCGCGGCAACCTGGCGGCGGGCGGCCTTGGCGTTGCTCAGCCGCTGACCGCGCATGACCGCAAGATTGCGGAGACGCTCGCGCCAGTGCTGGCGGCCCGCGGCCTGCTGCTGGTGGGCCTCGATGCAATCGGCGACTACCTGACCGAGGTCAACGTGACGAGCCCGACGTGCTTCCGCGAAATCATGGATCAGACCGGCTTCGACGTCGCCGCGATGTTCATCGACGCGCTGGAACGTGCAGCCGGCTAACGGCAGCGCAGCGGGTAGCGCCGCGGTGAAATGACGAAGGGTCCGGGCTGTGTGGCTGGCCGGAGCCGAAGCGAGCGATGGTGGCACTGAGCGAACAAGTGGCGGAAGCGCGAAAATGAGCCTGTTACAATGCCCGCTCTTCAGCGGCGCCCGCGTCGGTTAGCATCGCCAACCGGTGTGCACGATGGGGCGGCAGAGATGAAGCAGGCATGAAGCACGCGAGCGTTGCCGGGCCGCACAGGCTGCGGCATGCGGGCGTCGAGAAACGCCGATCCGACCCTCATGACCATCGGCCGGTCGAGGATGTGACGACCCGGTGCATACCGGGCCACGGTTCAGGGCCGTTTTTTTGCAGCAAGGCTGACATGGCAGGCATTCTGATCATCGCACACGCCCCTCTCGCAACAGCGCTCAGGGACTGTGTCGCGCACGTCTACGGTGGCTTACCGGCCCGTATCGGCGTTATCGACGTGTCGCCGGATTGCGATCCCGCTGAGGTCGTTGCATTCGCCTACTCCGAGATCGAGCGGCTCAAGGAAGAGAATGGCGCACTCGTGCTGACCGATATGTTCGGTGCGACGCCGTCGAACATCGCCGCGCGGCTTGCGTCGTTACCGCAAGTGCGGGTGCTGGCAGGCGTGAATCTGCCGATGCTGCTGCGCGCGGTCTGTTACCGCGCAACGCCGCTCGACACGCTCGTCGACAAGGCGCTGTCCGGGGCGACGAAGGGTGTGCAGGCGATAGTCCCGGGCACGCCCGCAGCGGTCACATCACCTTCCGTCGTGGCGGACTGTGTGCCCCCGGCCATGCCGCCCGAGGGCGATCTCAAGCAAAAACAGGGCTCGACGAGCCTGTAACGGTTTCAGTTTCATCTTTCATAACATCATTCATTATCCGCGCTTTCGGACCATCACATGCTGCAACAGGAAACGACTATCGTGAACAAGCTGGGGCTGCACGCACGTGCGTCGGCCAAACTGACGCAACTCGCGGGTAACTTCCAGGCTGAAATCTGGATGAGTCGCAATGGGCGGCGCATCAACGCTAAGAGCATCATGGGGGTGATGATGCTGGCCGCGGGTATCGGCAGCACGGTGCTGATCGAGACCGAAGGCTCGGACGAAAAGGAAGCCATGGACGCACTACTGAAACTGATCGCTGATAAATTCGGCGAGGGCCAGTAAAGCGCCGCGCGCACCGATTTGTTTGGGTCATCACGCCGCGTTTTCCGCGGCGTTTTTTTTTAACACGTCACAATCGTCAGGGAGGCACTGTCGTGTGCGCGCCGTTGTGATATCGCAAGCCATGGGCAGGCGCGATGTCAGCAAGGAGCGGTGGCTTTTGTGCCGCCTGGGTGCTGTAGGCGTGTTGCGCCGCACACTGTTGAAGCAGGCGTTGAGCGGCTGCGGAATTTATAATAGCGTGCAAGGTCTGAGAGCATTGCAGCGGTCTGCCGCGGCATTACACAACTAGAGGAGGTGCGCGTGTCCTTCACGCTGCATGGAATTCCCGTGTCACGCGGTATTGCCATCGGGCGGGCCTATCTGATCGCCCCGGCTGCACTCGACGTCGACCACTATTTGATCGAACCTGCCCTGATCGAGGGTGAGGTCGAGCGTTTCCGCTCGGCCCAGCAACTCGTACATCAGGAGCTCGACGCGTTGCGCGAGGATCTCGCGGTCGACGCGCCGAGTGAGATGGGCGCATTTATCAACGTTCATTCAATGATCCTGAACGATGCGATGCTTGTTCAGGAGACCATCGATCTGATCCGCACGCGCCGCTATAACGTCGAGTGGGCGCTCACCGAACAACTCGAACGCCTGTCGCGCCACTTCGACGATATCGAAGACGAGTATCTGCGCGAACGGAAAGCCGATATCCAGCAGGTGGTCGAACGCGTGCTGAAGGCGCTGGCCGGCGCTTCGGCGGCCAACCTCGTGCCGAACGCGCACGGTACCTGCGACGAAATGATCGTCGTCGCACACGACATCGCGCCCGCCGACATGATGCAGTTCAAGACGCAGACTTTCCAGGGCTTCGTCACGGATCTTGGCGGACGTACCTCGCATACGGCGATCGTGGCGCGCAGCCTCGGCATTCCGGCTGCGGTCGGCGTGCAGCACGCGAGCGCGTTGATTCGCCAGGATGACCTGATTATCGTCGACGGCGACCACGGCATTGTGATCGTCGATCCGGCGCCGATCGTGCTCGAAGAGTATTCGTACCGGCAAAGCGAGAAGGCGCTCGAGCAGCGCAAGCTGCAGCGCCTCAAATTCTCACCCACGCAGACGCTGTGCGGCACGCGTATCGAGTTGTGCGCGAACATCGAATTGCCCGACGACGCCAAGGCGGCGGTGGATGCGGGTGCGACCGGCATTGGCCTGTTCCGCACCGAATTCCTGTTCATGAATCACAAGGACAAGCTGCCGGCCGAAGAGGAGCAGTTCGCGGCGTATCGTCGTGCCGTCGAGTTGATGAACGGCTTGCCGGTGACGATCCGCACGATCGACGTGGGCGCAGACAAGCCGCTCGATTCAATGGGCGGCGGCGACGGCTACGAGACCGCCGCGAACCCCGCGCTGGGGTTGCGGGCGATCCGCTGGAGCCTGTCCGAGCCGCAGATGTTCCTCACGCAGTTGCGCGCGATTCTGCGGGCATCGGCGTTCGGCACGGTGAAGATCCTGATTCCGATGCTCGCGCATGCTCAGGAGATCGATCAGACCCTCGACCTGATTCGCGAGGCCAAGCGGCAACTCGACGATGCGGGCCTCGCCTACGATCCGAACGTGCAGGTCGGCGCGATGATCGAGATTCCGGCTGCGGCGATTGCGTTGCCGCTGTTTTTGAAGCGGCTCGATTTCCTGTCGATCGGTACCAATGATCTGATCCAGTACACGCTGGCAATCGACCGCGCCGACAATGCCGTCGCGCATCTCTACGATCCGCTGCATCCGGCGGTGCTGCACCTGATCGCCTTCACGCTGCGCGAGGCGAAGCGGGCGGGTGTGCCGGTGTCGGTGTGCGGCGAGATGGCGGGCGATCCGGCGCTGACGCGTCTGTTGCTCGGGATGGGACTCACAGAGTTTTCCATGCACCCGAGCCAGTTGCTGGTCGTGAAACAGGAGATCCTGCGCTCACATGTGAAGGCGTTGGAGAAGCCGGTGGCGGATGTGCTGGCTTCGTTCGAGCCGGAAGAGGTGCAGGCGGCGCTCAAGCGGGTGGCGCTGGTTTGAGGCGATGCGCCTCGCCGCACACCGGGCAATCCGGTTGGCGCGCGATGCGCATCGTATTCCACTCCATTCGCAGCGAGTCGAGCATCATCAAACGGCCCACGAGCGGTGTGCCGATTCCCGCAATCACACGCAGTGCCTCGGCTGCCTGCATGGCGCCGATGATCCCCACGGTCGGAGCAAACACGCCCATCGTCGAGCAGGCCACTTCCTCGAACGGCTGATCTTCCGGAAACACGCACGCGTAGCAGGGCGACGCCGGGTCGCGGAAGTCGAACGTGCTGATCTGCCCATCGAAGCGCAGTGCCGCCCCTGACACGAGCGGTACCCGGTGCGCAAAGCACGCGCGGTTGATGGCGTGCCGCGTTGCGAAGTTATCGGTGCAATCGAGCACGACCGTAGCCTGCGGCACCGCCGTATCCAGCCAGGCGTCGTCGACGCGCTGTGCGACCGCGTCCACCACCACTTCGGGATTGAGTTGCGCGATCGTAGCGCGACCGGATTCGACTTTGCTGCGGCCGACCGAAGCCGTCACGTGCAGGATCTGGCGCTGCAGGTTGGTGAGGTCGACCGTGTCTGCATCGACCAGGGTGAGCTTGCCGACGCCGGCCGCGGCCAGATACATCGCCGCAGGCGAGCCGAGCCCTCCGGCGCCGACGACGATCGCGTGCGCGTCGAGAAAACGCTGTTGAGCCTCGATGCCGAGTTCGTCGACGAGGATATGGCGGGAGTAACGGAGCAGTTGATCGTCGTTCATGGCGGAGCGCAGGGGTGAATCGCGCGGTGACTGCAGACAGGCCAACCGGCTACACGGTCAGGAATTGCCTGCTGCGCGAGTTTTCGTTCTGGTTATTCTAATCGCGCTGGGGACGGGTCTTCGTAGCGTGTGCTGCGAAGACCCTTGAGGTGAGGCGTACTGCCTAGTTGCTTTGCGAAGCGGGAGCCGGCGCGGAAGCCGGTTCTGCCGCCGATGCGCCCATGCCAGGAACCGGCTGGGTCGGCTTGACTGCCACCGGAGCCGAAGCGGATTGTTCCGGCTTGTTCTGCGCGAGACGGCGTTCGGAGAGCGACTTCGATTCCTGCACCGGCTTGCCCTCCAGCTTGTTCAGGCCTTGTTGCAGCATGAAGTCGTCTGCCGAGCCGAAGTCGACCGGCTTACGGTCGCGGTCCTTCTGGCGTTGTTCCGGCGTCTTCTTGTCGTTCTGCTCTTCAAGAATCCGCAACTGTTCCATGCGGTCCGCCTCGCGCTGATCCTGTTCCTTCTTCTCGTTCGGATCCTGCGTGTTCGCAAGGTGGTTCGAGTAGTCGACTTCGCGTGTAACAAGTGCGTCGTCCGGATCGCCGTCCGCGTACTGATCCACCGCGACATCCGGGCGGATGCCCTTGTTCTGGATCGAACGGCCGCTTGGCGTGTAGTAGTACGCCGTGGTCAGGCGCAGCGCCGTATCAGCCGTCATCGGACGTACCGTTTGCACCGAGCCCTTGCCGAACGTGGTCTTGCCGACGATCAGCGCACGATGTTGATCCTGCAGCGCACCGGCAACGATTTCCGACGCCGATGCCGAGTAGGCGTTGGTCAGCACGATCATCGGCACGGTCTTGAAGATCGGCGCTTCGTCCTTCAGCGGGTCGCTGTCGAAAGACGGCAGACGGTAGTTGTCATAGGTGTCGCGGTAGACCTGCTTCGAGTCAGCAATCTGCCCGTTGGTCGACACCACCACCGAATCCGGCGGCAGGAAGGCACCAGCCACACCCACCGCGCTTTGCAGCAGACCGCCGCCGTTGTTACGCAGGTCGAGGATGAGGCCCTTCAGGTTCGGCTGCTGGCGCGCGATGTCCTGCAACGCCGTGGCCAGATCAGGCGTGGTGCGTTCCTGGAAGCTGGTGATGCGGATATAAGCATAGCCCGGTGCCAGAATTTTCATCTTCACGCTATGCACCTTGATGATGGCGCGCGTCACCGTGAGCGGGAACGTACGGTCATCGGTCTTGCGGAAGATGGTCAGCGTGACCTTCGAGCCCGGGTCGCCGCGCATCTGCTTGACCGCCTGGTCGAGCGTCATGCCGCGCACCGGCTTGTCGTTAATACGCGTGATCAGATCGCCCGGACGAATCCCGGCGCGGAAAGCAGGCGTGTCTTCGATCGGCGAGATCACCTTGATCAGGCCGTCTTCGGACGAAATTTCAATGCCGAGGCCCGCGAAGCTGCCCTTGGTCTGTTCCTGCAGTTCTTGATAATCGGTCTTGTCGAGATACGACGAGTGCGGGTCGAGGCTCGACACCATGCCCTTGATAGCGGCCGTGAGGAGCTTTTTATCATCGACCGGTTCTACATATTCGTGCTTGATCTGCCCGAAAACTTCGGCAAAGAGCCGCAGCTGATCGAGCGGCAGCGGGGCGACCGCGCTGCTGGCGGGTTGCTGGGCCGAGGCAGAAAGCTGCAATGTTGCAAAAACGCCGGTAGCAAGGCCCGCGGCAATCAGGCCGATATTTTTCAGGTTCTTTCGCATAGAGTCTGTTGCGGTCGGAAGCGCGTGGCAGCGTCAAAGAGATGGGGACGGACAAGTATAACTGCACACCCGCTCAGGCAGTGCACAGCATAGTAATCGCAGTTCGACAGCCGAGGGCGTGCCAGGTTCTGGGGATTTGCCCTGTGGTATGGAAGAAATGTCACGTAACTGGGTGGGCGGAGCGGGCCGTGGCCGAAGGTGCAGCCTTGCGCTGCGCACCCCGGCTGGTGATTGCCGGTGTGCGCAGCGTGTTTACCGCAGTTTTGTATTGCGCGTTCTGAAGCCAATGCGCTCGCCCCGAAGGCGCCCGGTCAGGCGCCTGGCAGGGGCCAATCAGGAGCCCAAACGAGCGTCTGGCAGGTACGCGAGCAGGGCTCAGCCGGCCTTGCCTTGCTTGGCGACTGCGGCCTGGGCCTTCGCGATGGCTTCCTGGTCGCCCAGATAATAGTGCTTGATGGGCTTCAGGTTCTCGTCCAGTTCATATACGAGCGGCACGCCGTTCGGGATGTTCAGGCCGACGATGTCATCGTCCGAGACGTTGTCGAGGTACTTGACCAGCGCTCGGATCGAGTTGCCGTGCGCGGCGATCAGCACCTTGCGGCCGGACTTGATGGCGGGTGCAATCGATTCGTTCCAGATCGGCAGCACGCGTGCCACCGTATCCTTCAGGCATTCGGTGAGCGGCAACTGTTCGCGCGGCACTTTGGCGTAGCGCGGGTCGTTGTAGGCGGTGCGCTCATCCGACGGGTCGAGCGCGGGCGGCGGCGTGTCGTAGCTGCGGCGCCAGACCAGCACCTGCTCGTCGCCGAACCTGGCCGCGGTCTCCGCCTTGTTCAGGCCCGAGAGCGCGCCGTAGTGGCGTTCGTTGAGGCGCCACGAATGGACCACCGGCAGGTACATCAGGTCCATCTGGTCCTGTACGTGCCACAGCGTGCGGACTGCGCGCTTCAGGACCGACGTGTAGGCGATGTCGAACGTGTAGCCCGATTCCTTCAGCAGCACGCCAGCCTGCTGCGCTTCACGATTGCCCTGCTCGGTCAGGTCGACATCGACCCAGCCCGTGAAGCGGTTTTCCTTGTTCCACGTCGATTCGCCGTGGCGGATGAGAACGAGTTTGTACATAAGATGGCCGGTCGGTAGTAAGGAAGCGGTAAAGAGCGGCGGACGCGGCCGAATGGGCCGTCGCCATCGCGTCAGTCGGTTATTTTATAATGGTCGGATTGCCCCTTTCTGATTTTTCCGATTTCTCTCTTTTTCGGCGGATTTTCCGTGAAGTTTTTCACCGATTACACAAACCTTGTACTCATCGCGATCGTCCTCATCTCGGGTGGGTTGCTTCTGTGGCCGACGATCAGCCGCCGAGGGCGCGGCGGCCTGTCCGCAGCCGCTGCCACCCAGTTGATCAACCGGCGCAACGCTGTAGTCATCGACCTGCGGCCGTCGGCGGAGTTCGCGAACGGTCATCTGCCCGCGGCACGGCATCTTGAATTTGCCGAGTTGCAGGCGAAGGTTGGCCAGCTCGTGAAGAACAAGAGCAACCCGGTGCTGCTGGTATGCCAGACCGGCCAGCAGTCGAATAAGGCAGTACGCGTCGTGCAGGAAGCGGGCTATGCCGAAGTCCATGTACTCGAAGGCGGCCTGAACGCCTGGCAGCAAGCCGGCATGCCGGTCGTGAAACAAGGAGCAGCGAAGTGAACAAGGTAATCATGTACAGCACCCAGGTGTGCCCGTATTGCCAGATGGCCGAACGTCTTTTAAAGTCGCGCGGCGTCGAGAACGTCGAAAAGGTACTGATCGACAAAGACCCGGCCCGGCGTCAGGAAATGATGAGCCGCACGGGTCGTCGCACGGTTCCTCAGGTGTTCATCGGCGAGACGCATGTGGGCGGCTATGATGACCTTTCCGCGCTTGATCGCGCGGGCGGCCTGATGCCACTGCTCGAAGCAGCCTGAGCGTGCCTGCGGAAGAGGCAGCCTGAGGCTGCCCTGCCGGCGGCCTGAAGTTTGCCGAGGTTGTTCGGGCGGCTGCGAGCAAGTAAAACAGTACCAAAACAAGCCGGTTCGTCGACGCCCGCGGTGGGCGGCGCGCATCGCACCGATCTGGCACGTCATGGAGGCATGGCGTGCCGCAACGACCATATTCAGGGAATATCCAATCATGTCCGACGAGAATAACCAGCCGTTCTTCAACATCCAGCGCATCTACCTGAAGGACATGTCGCTCGAGCAGCCGAATTCGCCGGCCATCTTCCTTGAACAGGAAATGCCGTCGGTCGAAGTGGAAGTCGACGTGAAGGCCGAGCGTCTTGCCGACACCGTGTTCGAAATCCTCGTCACCGGTACCGTGACTGCCAAGGTGTCGGACAAGGTGGCGTTCCTGATCGAAGCCAAGCAGGCTGGTATTTTCGATATCCGTAACATTCCGGCTGAACAGATCGATCCGCTGGTCGGCATTGCCTGCCCGACGATCCTGTTCCCGTACCTGCGCTCGAACATCGCCGACGCGATCACCCGCGCCGGTTTCCCGCCGATCCATCTCGCCGAAATCAACTTCCAGGCCCTGTACGAGCAACGTCTCGCACAGCTCGGCTCGCAAGAGGGCGCGGCGCAGAACGGCGTGACGCACTAAGCGTCGCGCGCAGTGCCGGGTATGAAAGTCGCCGTTCTCGGCGCTGGGGCATGGGGCACCGCTCTCGCGGGCCATCTGGCTGTGCGGCACGATACGGTGTTGTGGGCGCGTGAACCGGCGCTGGTCGCCGAGCTTGCCGCCTCGCAAGAAAACGCCCGCTATCTGGCGGGCGTTACTTTGCCGGTGGGGCTTCGTTATGAAGCGGACCTCGGTGCAGCGCTCAGCCACGGGCTGGCGGACGACGCGCTATGCATCGTTGCAACACCGGTGGCGGGCTTGCGCGGGCTGTTTCAGGCCATGCGCGACGCCGGCAAGGTGCCGGCTCATGTGGTCTGGCTCTGCAAGGGCTTCGAGGCGGATACCCAGTTGTTGCCGCATCAGGTTGTCGCCGCCGAGCTGGCCCGTCACACCAGCAATGGCGTGTTGTCGGGCCCCAGTTTTGCGCGTGAAGTGGGGCAGGGCTTGCCGGTTGCATTGACTATCGCCAGTGCGTCGGCTGCTTGCCGCGAGCGGACCGTGGCGGCGTTTCACCATGGCGCGATGCGGATCTACACCGGCGACGATCTCGTCGGCGTGGAGGTGGGCGGCGCCGTGAAAAACGTGCTGGCCATCGCCACGGGTATCGCCGACGGGCTGGGCCTTGGGCTCAATGCGCGGGCGGCACTCATCACCCGCGGTCTTGCCGAGATGTCCCGCCTCGGCGTGACGCTTGGTGGCCGGGCGGAAACGTTTACCGGTCTCACCGGTCTCGGCGATCTGATTCTGACGGCTACCGGCGACCTGTCGCGCAATCGCACGGTGGGTCTGCAACTGGCTGCGGGACGCACGCTCGGCGACATCCTCGGCGGCCTCGGTCATGTGGCCGAAGGGGTGCGCTGCGCACAAGCAGTGCTGGCCATCGCCCGGGCTCATTCAATCGATATGCCGATCACCCAGGCCGTCTGCGCTGTGCTGTTCGACGGAGTCGCCGCACGCGATGCCGTCAGCGCGCTGCTGCGCCGCGACGCCAAAGCCGAATAACAACCGCTTGGCGCGAGGCGGAGCGCCGTTTCGGGCGCTTCCACGCGCTTCCCCAGGCTCTCCTGGCGCCGCCGTGTTTCCTGGGCGCGGCGTGTTGCGCTGAACGGTTGCCCTCCCTTTGCTGTCCACGTCTTATCGACGTTTCGGATGCTGAGGTTCTCCATGCTCACATCAGGTCATTGTTCGCTCGAGGCGCGTGTCGTCGATATCACGACGCTGGCGTTTGACGCGATCGTCAACGCGGCGAATACCTCCCTCCTGGGCGGCGGGGGCGTGGACGGTGCGATCCATCGCGCGGCGGGGCGCGGGTTGTTACGCGAATGCGAAACGCTCGGCGGTTGCGCGACGGGCGACGCGAAAATCACCGCCGGCTACCGGTTGCCGGCCAAACACGTGATTCATGCAGTGGGGCCCGTCTGGCATGGCGGCGGCCGAGGCGAGGCAGAACTGCTTGCGTCGTGCTACCGACGCTCGCTCGAACTCGCCGGCGAGGCGCACTGCCAGAGCATTGCGTTTCCCGCCATCAGTTGTGGGGCCTACCGGTTTCCCGCAGACGAAGCCGTAGAGATTGCCCTGGCCACGGTGCTCGAGACGCTGCCGCGCGTGCCCTCCATCGAGCGCGTGCTGTTCGCCTGCTTCGATGACGCGATGTTCGCGCGCTATCGGGCCAAACTTGATGAGCTGACCGCGTGCCGTCAGGCGCCGCCTTCGAAGCCGGCCTGACGCCACGCTTCGAATACCACCACCGCAACGGTGTTCGACAGATTCAGGCTGCGATTACCGGGCCGCATCGGCAGCCGCACCCGCTGTTCAGTGGCGAACTGCTCGAGCACGTGATCAGGCAGGCCGCGCGTCTCCGCACCGAACACGAACCAGTCGCCGGGCAGGAACGCATGCGCGTGGAATGCTCCCGAGCCGCGCGTGGTGAACGCGAACATGCGCGCTGGATCCGGCGCCTCCTTGGCCACGAATGCCGCCCAATCCGCATGCACATGCATCTGGGCGTACTCGTGATAATCGAGGCCGGCGCGCCGCATTTTGGCGTCATCGAGCGGGAAGCCGAGCGGTTCGATCAGATGCAGGCTGGCACCGGTATTGGCGCACAGGCGGATGACGTTGCCGGTATTCGGCGGGATTTCGGGTTCGACGAGAACGACGTTAAACATGATGTGAACCAGTGGAAATCATGATGTGAGCCAGTGGAAACTAGTTTTTCGGCGTGCGCAGGGCGACGAAGTTGGTCACGCGCCGCGCGCCGGCTGCCTTTAGCGTATGCGCGAGCGCTTCGAGGGTGGCGCCGGTGGTCATCACATCGTCGACGACCGCCACGTGCAGACCGTGCACCCGTGCGTTGACCTGAAATGCCCGACCGACGTTCTGGCGGCGTGCGTCCAGATCGAGCCGCGACTGCGGGGCGGTTTCGATCACGCGCGCGACCAGCGTGGCGTCGCTGCGTACCCGCAGTGCGCGGCCGAGCGGCTTCGCAATCTGCCACGCCTGGTTGTAGCCGCGTTCGACGAGACGCCTGGCCGCCAGCGGCACGGGCGCGATGACGTCGGGCCAGTCCGATGCGTCCAGCATATCGTCCGCGAGGCGGGCGAGCCGTTGCGCGAACTCGTCGGCCAGCATGAGCCGGGCGCGAAACTTCAGGCCCACAGCGAGCGTATCGAGCGGCGCGCGATAGTCAGCCAGTGCAAGGGTGGCCGCGAACGGCGGCGGGGTGGCGACACAATCCGCACACCGATAACCGGCGCTCCTGTCACGTCGCGAACTGGGTAACGGAACCGCGCAAACCGTGCAACGCAAGCGCGTTTCATTCGCGTAAGCTTCGTCACACCCCCTGCAGAGCGTGTTCTGCGACAAATTGCCGCACAACGCGCAGAGGTTCGGCAGGACTGCGTGAGCGAGACGCGGCCATGAGGAACCGAGCCGGGTTGCAAATTCTGCAAGCTGGCCGCAAGGTGAAGAAACGGATGCCGAAAATCGCATCGATGGGCCGCCCGCGAAGGCCTCCTGCGCTGAATGGAGGGAAGCGAGCGAGTATACTTCGAGCTCTTCGTCCGTGTGACTCCCATGCCCCCAACACCCGCAAAATCTAGCCGTCCGGTCTATGATTCCCGGCGCCTTCAGCGGATTTTCGACCGCCGCGCCGCGACCTTCGACGAGGTTGCGTTCCTACCGCGCGAGATTGCGCAGCGCATGCGCGAGCGTCTCGAATACATCAAGGTCAGTCCGGCCAGCGTGCTCGACGCGGGTTGTGGCGCGGGAGATGACCTGCCCCGCCTGCGCGAGCGCTTTCCCGAGGCGCCCGTGTTCGGCACCGACCTCTCGCATGCGATGCTCACCCGCGCCTTACGGCACGACGCGGGTGACACGAGCTGGCGGCGCTTTCTGCCGGCTTCGCTCGGCAAGGCGCTGGGCGCGCGCGGCCCGCGCTTCGCCCAGGCCGACTTCTCGGCGTTGCCCTTTGTGGCCGGCGGGTTCGAATTCATCTGGTCAAATCTCGCACTGCACTGGCACTCGCGGCCCGATCTCGTGTTTCCGGAATGGCAGCGCGTGCTGAAGGTAGGAGGTCTACTGATGTTCAGCACGCTAGGTCCCGATACACTGAAGGAGTTGCGCGGCGCCTATGCTGAAGTGGAGGCGGCGCACGGCGTGCCGTCCGTCAAGCATGTGATCGATTTCGTCGATATGCACGACCTGGGCGATATGCTGGTGGAGAGCGGCTTCGAAATCCCGGTGATGGACCAGGAGACGATCACGATCACCTACAAGTCGCCGCAGTCGCTGCTTGCAGACGTGCGCCGCTGGGGCGCTTACCCGTTCCAGCGCGGCGAGGACTCAAACCGGGACGCCAACCCGGCCTCGAGCCCAGCCGCAAGGCGTCTGCATAAGGCGCTACTAGGGGCCTTGGAGGCACGCCGCCGCGCCGACGGCACGCTTCCTTTGACGTTCGAGGTGATTTACGGACATGCCTGGAAAGCGGTGCCGCGCATGACCGCCGAAGGACACGGGATCGTGCGTCTCGAGGACATTGGACGAGGCCCGTCGAAGAATTCCTGAAGCGGTAAAGAGGGCATCTGTTATGTCTGAAATTACTCGGGCAAAAGTGTCTCGCAAGATGCGTAAAAACGGCGCAGAGGCTTGTCAGGCCTGGGTTCCAGCCCGATAGGGCGTTGCTTGTGGATGCCATAGAACGCGCCTATAATGCGTCAGTTTGCCGCTCGGAGTTCCCATACTCGCAGCGGCAGGCCCGAGGGGCTGGACAGCAGGGAAGGGCGGCACGAACTGGCAAGAGGCAAGGTTAAGAGGCAATTCGCAGGGAGACAGCGATGGCGTCATCTGATCTGCTGGCGGAGTCGGAACCGGTCCTCAAGGACTGGACGATGAAACGCAACTGTTCGGTGTCCCCCAAGCAGTTTGTATGCTTCTATCTGTCGCTTGCGGTTGTCTCGCTGGTTATTGCTTTTATGCTGGATCTGATCGGCGCCTGGCTGGTGTTGCCGTTCACCGGCATTGAGTTGCTCGCAGTCGGTATCGCTTTTGCAATTTACGCGCGTCATGCTGTGGATTACGAACGCATCAGGCTGTTCCCGAACCGACTTGTCATTGAGCGGGTGAGCGCGGAGCAAGTCACGCAGTTCGAATTCAATCCGCGCTGGGTGCGGATTGAGCCGGGCGCAACACCGCGTGACCACATCAAACTGGTCTCGCGTGGCCAGACGATCATGATCGGGCAACACCTCGCACAGTATCGGCGCGCGCAATTTGCAGGCGAATTGCGCATGTGGCTCAGGCGTTGTTAGACGTACTGAGGCTCGCGTCGTTCAGGGGAGCGCGAGGCAGCCTTCCAGCGGGATCGAGGGTTTGAATGGAAAATTTGGGTAAGGAAGCTATGAAAACAATCAAGCGAGCCCTGATGGGCGGGCTGGCGCTTACCGGGCTGTTCTTTGCCGGGGCTGCGCTGGCAGTGGGTGACAGTCCGGGCGGCCCCGCCGTCAACGAGATCAACCTCCAGCCGCCTGCAACCGCTATCGCTGAGGAGCTCTATCACCTGCACACCTTCATGTTGATCCTCTGTACGGTGATCTTCGTGGGCGTGTTCGGCGTGATGTTCTATTCGGTCTTTGCTCACCGCAAGTCGAAAGGCCACAAGGCCTCCCATTTCCACGAAAGCACTACTGTCGAAATCATCTGGACGATCGTCCCGTTCGTCATCGTCGTGCTGATGGCGCTGCCCGCCACCAAGACCGTGGTGGCGATGAAGGACACCAGCAACGCCGACCTCACCATCAAGGTGACCGGATACCAGTGGAAGTGGGGCTACGACTACGTGAAGGGTCCGGGCGAAGGCATCAACTTCCTGTCCACCCTCAGCACGCCGCGCGCCGAGACCGACGGCCAGCAGCCCATTTCCGATACGTATCTGCAGGAAGTCGATAATCCACTCGTGGTGCCGGTCGACAAGAAGATTCGCATCATCACCACCGCCAACGACGTGGTCCACTCCTGGTACGTGCCGGCCTTCGGCGTGAAGCAGGATGCGATTCCGGGCTTCGTGCGCGATACGTGGTTCAAGGCCGACAAGGTCGGCACTTTCCGCGGCTTCTGTACCGAACTGTGCGGCAAGGAACACGCGTTCATGCCGGTTGTGGTCGAAGTGCTCTCAGCTGACGACTATGCGAAGTGGGTCGACGACGAGAAGAAGAAAATGGCCGCCGGTGCTGACGATCCGAACAAGACCTACACCGTGGCCGAGTTGATGGAGCGTGGCGGCAAGGTTTACGCGTCGAACTGCGCGGTCTGCCACCAACCTACCGGCAAGGGCGCAGGCGCGTTCCCGGCACTCGACGGCAGCAAGATCGCCAACGGTCCGATTGCGCAACACGTGAGCATCGTGCTGAAGGGTAAGAACGCGATGCCGTCCTGGGCACCCACCCTGAACGACGTCGAAATCGCCTCGGTCATCACGTTCGAGCGCAACTCGTGGGGCAATCACACGGGCGACATTCTGCAGCCGAAGCAGGTTGCGGACGCACGTAACGGCAAGCTGCCGGAAGGCGGCGACCACCTTGCCGCGGGTGCGGCAGCAGGTGCGAGCGGTACAGCCGCTGCTTCCGATGCCAGCGGTGCGAGCGGTGGAGATGCCGCCTCGGGCGCCGGCGGCGCAGCCCCGGCTTCCGGCGGGTCGGACAGCACGGCGTCGCAACCGCAGGCAGCGTTGCCGGCTAACATCTACTTCGAAACCGGCAAGAGCACGCTGCCGGACGAAGCGAAGGCAGCGGTCGGCGCGGCTGCCGACTACGCCAAGGCACATCCGGAGGCGAAGTTCACGCTGTCAGGCTTTACTGATGTAACGGGTTCGGCTGAGGTCAACGCGAAGCTCGCGAAGATCCGCGCGGAAGCCGTCCGCGATGCCCTGAAGGACGCCGGCATTGCCGAAGACCATATTATTTTGAAGAAACCGGAAACGGTCACCGGCGGTAGCGACGCCAAAGAAGCCCGGCGGGTTCAGATCAGCCAGGCTGCCTGACGTGTTCATGTCAGTACCGCAGAATTCGCTTTAGGAGATTGTCATGTCTAGCGTTGGACACGATGTAGTTGCGGGCCACGAGCACGTACACGGGGACCCCCATGCTCATGGGACGCCGCATGGCTGGCGTCGCTGGCTTTATGCCACCAATCACAAGGATATCGGCACGCTGTATCTGATCTTCTCGTTCACCATGTTCCTGTCCGGGGGCGTGATGGCGCTGTTGATCCGTGCCGAACTGTTCGAACCGGGCCTGCAGATCATGCGTCCTGAGTTCTTCAACCAGTTGACCACCATGCACGGCCTCATCATGGTGTTCGGCGCGATCATGCCGGCCTTCGTCGGCTTCGCGAACTGGATGGTGCCGCTGCAGATCGGCGCATCGGACATGGCCTTCGCGCGCATGAACAACCTCAGCTTCTGGCTGTTGCCCGCGGCGGCTGTCCTGCTGGTCAGTTCGTTCTTTCTGCCGGGTGGTGCAACGGCTGCGGGCTGGACGCTGTACGCGCCGCTCTCCACGCAGATGGGCCCGGGCATGGACTTCGCGATTTTCGCGCTCCACCTGATGGGTGCCTCGTCGATCATGGGTGGGATCAACATCGTGGTGACCATCCTGAACATGCGCGCGCCAGGTTTGACGCTGATGAAGATGCCGATGTTCGTCTGGACGTGGCTCATCACCGCCTACCTGCTGATCGCGGTGATGCCGGTTCTGGCCGGCGCGATCACGATGCTGCTGTTCGACCGTCACTTCGGCACGTCGTTCTTCAATGCGGCAGGCGGCGGCGACCCGGTGATGTACCAGCATATCTTCTGGTTCTTCGGGCACCCCGAGGTGTACATCATGATCTTGCCGGCGTTCGGGATCGTGTCGCAGGTGATCCCGGCCTTCTCGCGCAAGCCGCTGTTCGGTTATAGCTCGATGGTGTACGCCACGTCGTCGATCGCGATTCTGTCGTTCATGGTATGGGCGCACCACATGTTCGCGACCGGCATGCCGGTGACGGGCCAGTTGTTCTTCATGTACGCCACCATGCTGATCGCCGTGCCTACGGGCGTGAAGGTGTTCAACTGGGTTGCCACGATGTGGCGCGGTTCGCTGACGTTCGAAACCCCGATGCTGTTCGCGGTGGGCTTCCTGTTCGTGTTCACGTTCGGCGGTCTCACGGGCCTGATGCTCGCCATGGCGCCGCTCGACATCCAGTATCACGGTACTTACTTTGTGGTGGCGCACTTCCACTACGTGCTGGTGGCGGGCTCGCTGTTTGGTCTGTTCTCCGGCTGGTACTACTGGTCGCCGAAATGGACTGGCTGGATGTACAACGAAACGCGCGGCAAGATCCACTTCTGGGCGTCGATGATCTTCTTTAACCTCGCCTTCCTGCCGATGCACTTCGTGGGTCTCGCAGGCATGCCGCGTCGTTACGCCGACTATCCGGCGCAGTTCACCGATTGGAACCAGGTCATCACGATCGGTGCGTTCGGCTTCGGACTCGCTCAGGTGTACTTCCTGTTTGCGGTTGCATTGCCGGCTTACCGCGGCGGTGGCGACCTCGAAAAGGCGGGCGACAAGCCGTGGGATGGTGCAACGGGCCTCGAATGGACTGTGCCGAGCCCGGCTCCGTTCCACACGTTCGAAAACCCGCCGACGGTCGAGTAAGCGTTATTTTGAAGCGGTATTCCCGGTCTTGGTATAGACCAGACCGGGTGCAGCGAAGGCGTAGTGCCGCATAGTCGTAGCGTTGCCAGGTGGCGCCCCTATTGGTGAAGTACCGAGAAACTCCAGCATGACCCGGAATCCACAACAAAGACGTACGCCCGAGGAAATCCGCGCGGGCAACCTGCGGCTCGGTTTGCTCATGCTTGCCATCGCCGCCGCGTTTTTCGTGGGTATCTTTGTCAAAAGGAGCTTTTTCTCCTGAAGGCCATCACGTATGAGTGACAACGGCGGTAGCGGTGGTGGCCCCGGCCCTGGTGCACGTAAGGGCAGCTTCGGCAAGTCGATGAAAGCCGTGTTCTGGGCGTTTTTCGGCGTACGTAAGGGGCGTGATCTGGAGTCGGACGTATCGCAGCTCAATCCGCTTCACGTGGTGGCGGCGGCGCTGATCGGTGCGGCGATTTTTGCCGCCATCCTGATTCTCGTCGTCCACGCGGTGGTGCACTGAGGCGCGTGGCTGGAAGCGTTGAAAGCGCGATAAAAGCGGCAGTAGCGGGCCCGACGCGGCCTCGATATTAGAGTGAAGCGGCGCGGTATCGACGCACCGCCGAAGAGACAGCCGGACCCAACCGGATCGAGCGGAACAACTGGACTGAAGTGGAGAATCAAGCATGAGCGGTCAAAACGAGAGCCCGTACTATTTCGTACCGCATCCGTCGCGGCATCCGATCAGCGCGGCCTTCGGGCTGCTGGTCATGCTGTCATCGCTTGCGGCGTGGATCAACGGCGAAAGCTGGGCGCCCATCACGGTATTCGCTGGCTTGCTGTGGCTGCTCTTCACGTTGTGGCACTGGTTCGGAGACACGATATCGGAATCCGAAGGCGGCAATTACGGCCAGAACGTCGACAAGTCGTACCGCTGGAGCATGAGCTGGTTCATCTTCTCCGAAGTCATGTTCTTCGGCGCGTTTTTCGGCGCACTGTTCTACGCCCGTCAAATCGCGATGCATGAACTGGGCAGCCTTGACTACAAACTGATCTGGCCGGATTTCACGGCCGTGTGGCCGAACATCGGCCCAGCGACGCTCGTGTCGCACTTCAAGTCCATGCAACCCTGGCCCGTGCCGACCATCAACACGGCGCTGTTGCTGTCCTCGGGTGCGACGCTGACGGTGGCCCACCATGCGCTGCGTGAGAATCATCGCAACAAGACCATCGCCTGGCTGGCAGCGACTGTGTTGCTGGGCCTGTGCTTCCTGTTCCTGCAAGGCTTCGAGTACTACCACGCGTACAACGAGCTGAACCTGACGCTGGCCTCGGGCGTGTACGGCTCGACGTTCTTCCTGCTGACCGGTTTCCACGGTTTCCACGTGTTCCTGGGCGGCACGATGCTGACGGTGGTGCTGGTGCGCGTGATCCGCGGCCACTTTACGCCTGATCACCATTTCGCCTTCGAAGGTGCGGCCTGGTACTGGCACTTCGTGGACGTTGTGTGGCTCGGGTTGTACGTCGTCGTGTACTGGCTTTAAAGCTTGTCCGGCCGGCGCGCGGTCATTGATACCGGCCACGCGCAGGTGCCTGGATTGCCGGTCTCGCTGCAGGCAGTGAAGCCCACGAGTAGTATGCAGGCTGATGCAGCGCCGCCCTCGACCCTGTCAGGGCGGCGTTTTGCTTCCGGGGCGCGGATTGCGTGGATTGAGCGCCTAGCGGCCGTAAGGAATACCGGTCGGCTGGATCCAGCCCATCCAGTGAGCAAACAGGATGAGGAGGAACAGCGAGATCGACAGGCCCACGCGGGTGGCCAGCGACCAGACCATGCGTTTCGTCTTACCCTTGTCGTGCATCATGAAGTACAGCGCCGAGGCCATACTGGCAATGATCAGGGCAAAGGCGATGGGAACGAGAATGTGCATGAAATCCGCTGAAATTCATGAGCGCAGAGGCAATATGGTTATTATCGCACCGTGCGTTGCGCCGCGTATGGTGTGGGGGCCGGCACGATGAAGATCCGCTGGTTGCCGGCATTGCTGATTCTGATCGTCGTGGCGGTGACGGTGCGGCTGGGTTTCTGGCAGCGCGATCGCGCGCATCAGAAAGAGGCCCTGCAGGCCCACATTACGCAGTTTGAAAACGCGCCGGCCGAGCCCGTTAGCAGCGCGCCGGTTGCGTTGAAAGATATCGAGTTTCACCGGGTGCGCGCACGCGGCAGTTTCGTCGGCGATAAGGTGGTCTACCTCGACAATCGCCCGTATAACGATCAGCCGGGCTTTTATGTCGTAATGCCCTTTAAACTCGCTGACGGCGGCTATGTGCTGGTCAATCGCGGCTGGTTGCCGCGCAACTTTGCCGAGCGCACGACCATCGAACCGTACGCCACGCCGGCGGGTCAGATTGAGATCGAAGGTATTGCGCGCGCCGACGTGACCCGTGCGTTTGAGCTGGGGCAGGGCGGCTCGGCCGCGCACCAGTTGATCCGGCAAAATCTGGATGTCGGCGCTTACGCTGCGGAGACCGGGCTGCCGTTGCAGCCGTTCGTCATCCAGCAGTTGAGCGACGATGGCGACAAGCTCGTGCGCGACTGGCCGGCGCCGAATACCGACGTCGAGCGCAACTACGGCTACATGCTTCAATGGTGGGGCATGGCCGTCGCAGCGCTGGCATTCGGTCTCTATGCGGCGCGCCGTGCAGGAAAGAAAGAGCACGCGCCCGGTGCCTAAAATTGAAAGAGGTTTTGTAGTGTCGACTCACTCTCCCCGTTCGCCGCAAACCGGCAAATCCGCTGTGCCAGCGGCCATGCCCGGTCAGCCCGGCGCCAAAGGATCGTGGCGGCGCGGCCGCTGGATGATGCTGCTGATCGCCCTCGTGTGCGCCGCGCCAGTGGTCGGCTCGTATTTCACGTACTACGTGATCAAACCCACCGGTGGCACCACCAGCTACGGCACGCTGGTCGAGCCGCAGCGGCCGATTCCCGACGGGCTCGTGGTGACCGGCGATGACGGCAAGCCGCTGAAACTCGCGTCGCTGCGCGGCAAATGGCTGCTGGTTTCCGTCGACAGCAGCGCCTGCGACAAGGCCTGCGTGACGAAGCTGTATTTCATGCGCCAGGTGCGCGCGACGCAAGGGCCGGAGCGCGAGCGGGTCGTCGAGGTCTGGCTGCGTAGCGATGCTGGCAACGTGGCCGACGTGATCGAGAAAGCCTATCCCGACACGCGCAAGCTGATCGCCGACCCGGTCGCGCTGAGCGCCTGGCTGCCCGTGGATGCCGGCACGGCGGTTACCGATCACATCTTCGTGGTCGATCCGAACGGCAACCTGATGATGCGTTTCCCGAAAGATCCGAACCCGAGCAAGATCAAAGGCGACATCACGAAGCTGCTGAAGTGGTCGAGCATTGGCTGATGCGGCGTTTTATCGCATGGCATGGTGTGCCGCGGATTGGACCGCCTGTAGCACCATTCGCCACTACGTTTATCGCGGGAAGGTAGAGAGATGTTCGTATTGCAACTGGGCCTGATCGGCTTGTGCATTGCGTTGCTGCCGCTGTCCTACGTATGGGTCAAGGCGGACGACAATAAATTCCGCAAGCTGGTCTGGGTCACCACCTTTATGACGCTGGACCTCGTGATGTTCGGCGGCTTCACGCGTCTCACCGACTCCGGTCTCGGCTGCCCGGACTGGCCTGGTTGCTACGGTACGTCCTCGCCGTTCATCGCACATGCGGCGATTGCCGCAGCTCATCAGGCTATGCCCACCGGGCCGGTCAGCATGACCAAGGCATGGATCGAAATGATCCACCGCTATTTCGCGATGGCGATCGGCCTGCTGATCGTCGCGCAAACGCTGATCGCGTGGGTCGCGCGCATCAAGCGGCGCCCGCTGCATGTGTCGCCTTGGTGGCCGACCTCGCTGCTGCTGCTGATTCTCGTGCAGGGCGCGTTCGGCGCGTGGACCGTAACGCTCAAGTTGCAGCCGGTGATCGTGACGACTCACTTGCTGCTGGGCCTAGCCTTGCTCGGCACGCTCGGCTGGCTGGCGGCGCGCCAGACGCCGTTGCCCGCTTACGAACCGGAGGCCGCGCGCTGGCGTGCGGCAGCGCTTGCCGGCCTCGCGCTGCTGATCGTGCAGATCGCGCTGGGCGGATGGGTCAGCACGAACTACGCAGTGCTGGCCTGCACCGACTTCCCGACCTGCAACGGCCAATGGATTCCGCCGATGGACTTCGCTCATGGCTTCCACCTGTGGCGCGCGCTCGGCATGACCGGCGACGGCGAAATGATTACCCAGGATGCGCTGGTGGCGATCCACTGGACCCACCGGACCTTTGCGGTCGTGGTGATCGCCTATCTGCTCTGGTTTGCGCTGAAGATGCGCCGCTTCGAATCGCTGCGACAGCCCGCAAACGGCCTGCTGCTGGTGGTGCTGATCCAGTTCATCACCGGCCTGTCGAACATCGTCATGCAATGGCCGTTAGCCATTGCAGTCGCCCATAACGGTGGCGCCGCGTTCCTGCTGCTCCTGCTCGTTATGCTAAACTTTCGAATCGCTTATAGCCGTCCCGGCCGCGCTGCGTTGCCCGCGCGCGATGTCGCGCCAGCTTGACCCCCATGGACACAACTCTTTCCCAGACCCCCGGTAGCCGGATCTCCCAATACATCGCGCTGACCAAGCCGCGCGTTACGCAGCTTGCCGTGTTCTGCGCGGTGATCGGTATGTTCCTCGCTACGCCCGGCATGGTGCCGTGGACCGTGCTGATCGGCGGCACCATCGGCATCTGGTTGCTGGCCGGCGCGGCGTTCGCCATCAATTGCCTGGTCGAGCAGAAAATCGACGCGAAGATGCGTCGCACCTCATGGCGCCCTTCCGCGCGCGGCGAAATCACCACGGGGCAAATTCTGCTGTTTTCGGCTGTGCTCGGCGGCCTTGGCATGTGGACGCTTTATACGTTCGCCAATCCGCTGACCATGTGGCTCACGCTCGCCACTTTCGTCGGCTATGCGGTCATCTACACGCTGTTGCTCAAGCCGGCTACGCCGCAGAACATCGTGATCGGCGGCGCCTCGGGCGCGATGCCGCCGGCGCTCGGCTGGGCCGCGGTCACGGGTCATGTCCCCGGCGATGCATGGATTCTGGTGCTGATCATCTTCGTATGGACGCCGCCGCATTTCTGGGCGCTCGCGCTGTATCGCCGCAAAGACTACGAAGACGCCGGTCTGCCGATGCTGCCGAACACTCATGGCGAGCAGTACACGCGGCTGCATATTTTCCTGTACTCGGTGATCCTGTTCGCGGTCACGCTGATGCCGTTCATCTCGGGCATGAGCGGCGTCGTGTATCTGACGGCGGCGGTGCTGCTCGGTGCCGTGTTCCTCGCCTACGCGTGGAAGATCTATCGGGAATACTCCGATACGCTCGCGCGTCAGTTATTCCGTTACTCGATCATTTATCTTTCGCTGCTGTACGCTGCGCTGTTGATCGATCACTACGTCCGTGTCCTGATCGGCGCGTAACACCATGCTCACAAACCGGCTAGCGCGCGTGGCGCGCGCCGCCTTGATGGCCTGTGCGCTTGGCGGCGCGGTATTGGCCTCGGGTTGCGGCAAACCCGCCCCCTCGTTCCAGAACGTCGACATCACTGGCAACGCACAGTTCGGCACAGACTTCTCGCTGCCCGACACCAGCGGCCAGACTCGTACGCTCGCAGACTACAAGGGCAAGGTGGTGGTGCTGTTCTTCGGCTACACGCATTGCCCGGACGTTTGTCCGACTACGATGGCCGAGCTCTCGCAGGCGCTGCAGCAACTGGGCCCCGCGGACGCCAGCCGCGTGCAGGTGCTGTTCGTCACCGTCGATCCCGAGCGCGATACTGCAGCGTTGATGGCGCAGTATGTGCCGGCCTTCAATCCTTCGTTTGTGGGCCTGCGTCCCGCTGATCAGGCGCAGCTCACCAAGGTAACGAAGGACTTCCGCGTCTACTACGCGAAGGTGCCGGGCAAGACGACCGACGACTATACGATGGACCACACGGCCGCCAGCTATGTCTTCGATCCGGACGGCAAGCTGCGGCTCTTCGCGCGCGATGGCCAGGGCGCTACGCCCTGGGTCCACGATATCAAGCTGCTGCTCGATTAAGACCTGGTGCCATGCGCTGACATGCGCCTGCTCAGCAAGCGCATGGACGTGCGCCGTTCATCAAGACCCAGTTCAAGGGTTCGGTGGTGCCATCATTCCAGGCAAGCCGTGAGCGCGATCTACAGATCGCGCTCCCAGCGTTCCACCGTCAACTCATGGCCGAAGCGCAATTCGGGTGCCGAGCTTGCGCAGACAAACCCTGCGCGCTCGCAGAGCCGCCGCGACTCGGCGAGCGTTGTGACGGTCGAGAGTGTGAGCCTGCTGTAGCCCGCGCGCCTCGCGAACCGTATGCATTCGTCGACCAGTTGCGTACCGATGCCGAGCCGGCGCATGTCCGGCTCGATATACAGCAGTTCGATGCGTGCAATCGCGGCTGACACAGCCATCACCATTGCAGAGCCGACAATCGAATGAGCCTGTTCGGCGATCCAGCAGGTCTCGCGCACCGGATCGAGATTCAGGGTGAAGTCGGCGACGGTCTTGGCGAGCAGCCCTTCGAACGACTGATCCCAGCCGTGCTCACTCGCAAACAATAGGGCTTGCCGGTGCACCAGCCAGCCATACTCGCCGCTGCGCGGCGCCCTTAATGTGATGATGCCGCGGCGCGGTTGATCGTCGAGCAGCCGTTGGAAGAGCTTCATCGCGCCGATCAACTGCTCCTGCGAACTACCCGGGAGCCGGTCCAGCATCGACATCACTTCTTCGATAGCAATGGTGTCGAGCGGTTCGTAGGCGGCATGGCCCTCGTCGGTGAGCGCGATGAGCGACAGACGCGCGTCGCTCTCCGACGGACGCCGGGTAATCAGCTTGCGGCGCTCGAAGCTTGTCAGCAGACGGCTCAGATAGCCGCTGTCGAGCCCAAGGTTGCGCGTCAGCACTGCGGCAGTTTCCGCGCAACCACGTGCCAGTTCGTGCAGCACACGCACTTCGGTCAACGAGAATGGGCTCTTTTGCAGACGCTCGTGCAGCGCGCCGATGTACTTCGCATAGAAGCGGTTGAAGTGGCGGACTGCCTCAGCGCGTCGCAGCGCTGTGGAATCGATCAACGTACGGCTCCCCGGAGGTTTTTTTGAGTGGTCACACAGCACTATATTGGACGCCATCCTATATAAAAACTGCGAAACCTGCGCTCAAAGCCATGCCTGCCAGATATTGGTCATACAAAAGTACAAGGGTGCGGTGGTGCGCTCTGTGCGGTAGCGAACCACTGGTTCGCTACCGGGCTGGGAATTATCCCGAATACGGGTAAATACCGAGTACCGCAGACGCCTGAAAAATCCCGGAAAATCATGTGAAATCCCTTTCCTGTCAAGGATTTGCGGATCACTCGCCAAACCTGGAACAACTCGATTGACTGGTATTATGGTGGTTATATAATGGGCTCTCATTTCGTAGCCCGTGCTGTTCCTTTCGACACCCTCCTGAGCCCATGGAAACACGCTGGTCCGCATTGATGCCTGACGCTCGCAACGTCACGCCGCTCTATCTGCAACTCGCGCGAAACCTGGCCACGGCGATCCACTGTGGCGTCTGGTCGGCGGGTGAGGCATTGCCGTCGGAACGCACGTTGTCGGATGCGATTGGGGTGTCGCGCATCACCGCGCGCAAGGCAATTGAGCTGCTGGTCGAGCAAGGTCTGATCCGGCGTGCGCGAGGGGCGGGCAGCTTCATCACGCCGCGCGTTGAAGATCCGCTGTCGAGGCTCACCGGCTTCACGAAAAAGATGCAGCAACGCGGCTTTCGGCCGGACTCGGTCTGGCTCGAGCGCGGTATCCGTGCGGCGAACCGCGACGAGCTGGTGCACCTTGGCCTGTCGCCGGGCGCGGCGGTGACGAGCCTGCGGCGCCTGCGGCGCGCGGACGGCATCGTGATGGCGGTGGAACATTCGGCGCTGCCGGCCGCGATCGTGCCCGACCCGCAGTCCATTGGCGTGTCGCTGTACAGCTATCTGGAGCAACGCGGCATGGCGGTAGTGCGCGCGCTGCAGCACTTTCGGGCGGTCAATGCGACGAGCGAGATTGCGTCGCTGATGGACATCGAGCCGCGCTCGGCGCTGCTGGTGATCACGCGTATCGGCTATAGCGCCGACCAGCGCGCGATCGAATTGACGGACACCTACTGCCGGGACGACTACTACGACTTTGTCGCCGAGTTGCGCCAATGACAGCGCGATAACGCTACTGCATCGGCGCGATACCGGCGCCGCACCGGCGAAACCCTCGCGCAACGCTGAAGAGCGCGAATTGGCAACATATCGCACTACGTAATATCAGAGAGACTCATGCTGACCGGAAACATACTCACCACCGATGGGTGGATTTACGGCACGCTCGAATACGAAAACGGCCGCATCACGTCGCTCGCGGGGGAGCGTGTCGACCCGTCGACCAACGACGCGCCCTACATCCTGCCGGGCTTCATCGATCTGCACGTGCACGGCGGCGGCGGCTCCGATGTCATGGAAGCGGGCAACGCGATCGAGACGATTACGCGCACGCATGCCCGCTTCGGCACTACGAGCCTGCTCGCCACCACGATGACCGCGCCGCGCGAAGAGTTGATGAACGTCGTCGCGAATCTCGGCGACGTCGCCCGGGTACGTACGCCTGGCGGCTCGCGCGTGCTGGGTGTTCACCTCGAAGGCCCCTATATCAATCCCGGCAAACTCGGCGCGCAGCCCGATGCCGCGGTGTCCGCAGTGCTCGATGAAGTGCTGAGTATCTGTCGATCGCACCGATCCGCGTGGTCACGATCGCGCCGGAAATCTCCGGCCACATGGACATCATTTCCGAAATCGCGGCGCGCGGTGTGCGCGTGCAGCTCGGCCATTCGCTCGGTACCTACGACGATGCAGTCGCGGCACTCAAGCACGGCGCGTGCGGTTTCACGCATCTGTTCAACGCGATGTCGCCGCTGCATCACCGCAATCCCGGCATGGTCGGCGCGGCGCTCGCGCACGCCGAGTTCGCCGAGATCATCCCCGATCTGCTGCACGTTCATCCTGGTGCGATTCGCGCCGCGATGCGCGCGATTCCACGCGTGTACGTGGTGACCGACAGCACCTCCGCCACCGGCATGCCCGACGGTGAATACCGTCTTGGCAGCCAGCATGTCACGAAGTGTCTGGGCGGCGTCCGTCTTGCGGACGGCACGCTCGCCGGCAGCACCCTGACGATGGATCAGGCGCTGCGCAATCTGGTATCGATCGGCTTGCCTATGGCCGATGTTTCAAATCGTCTGTCGCGCTACGCCGCTGACTATCTCGGCATCGAAGACCGCGGTCGCATCGCCCGCGGTGCGTGGGCCGATATCGTCGTGTTCGATCGCGAACTGGCGTTGACTGCGACTTACGTCGAAGGAGAATCAATTGTCGAATATGCTTAACGAAGCACTGGCGTCCGCAGAAGTGGTCGCCGCGCAGCTTGCGGATACGTCGCGCGTCGAGGCGCTCGCGCAGAAGCTCGCTGAACACCCGCGCCATGTCGCGCTAACGGTTGCACGCGGTAGTTCGGACCACGCAGCAAGTTATTTCGCCAGCCTCACTATGAGCCGCATCGGCGTGCCGGTCGCTTCGTTGCCGATGTCCGTGGCGACGCTGCAGCAGGCGCCGCTGCAAGTGCGCGATCAGTTGGCTCTCGCGTTCTCGCAGTCCGGCAAGAGCCCGGATCTGGTGGGCACGATGGCCGCGCTGCGCGAGGCCGGTGCGCTGACCGTGGCGGCCGTGAACGCGCCGCAATCGCCGCTGGCCGATGCGTGCGAATGGCATTTGCCGCTCGTTGCTGGTCCTGAGTTAAGCGTCGCGGCCACCAAGAGCTATATCGCGATGCTATCGATTTCCGCGCAACTGGTGGCGCACTGGCACCGTGACGAAGCCCTGCTCGGCGCGCTGCGCGACTTGCCCGAAGCCTTGCGGCGCGCCGGCCAGCTCGACTGGAGCCAGGCGGTCGAAGAATTGCGCGGTGTCGAACGCATGATCGTGATCGGCCGTGGTCTCGGTCTTGCGATCGCGCAGGAAGCGGCACTCAAGCTCAAGGAAACCTCGGGTATCCAGGCCGAAGCGTTTTCGAGCGCCGAAGTGCGCCATGGTCCGATGGAGCTGATCGATCGCGACTACCCGCTGCTCGTGTTCGCCCCGCGCGGTCCCGAGCAGGCCGGCCTGATCCAGCTTGCGCGCGACATGCAGGCACGCGGCGCACGCGTGCTGCTCGCCGCACCGAGCGACGTGCCGGAAGCTACCTTGTCGCTCGTTACGACGGCCCATGCGGCACTCGACCCGATCGCCGCCATTCTTTCTTTTTATGTGATGGCTGCCGGTCTTGCTGCCGCACGCGGACGCAACCCCGATGCGCCGCGCCATCTGAATAAAGTTACCGAAACTCACTGATCGAGAAATCAGATGCGACGTGTCGAGGAGTTCCGCTTGATGAGCCATTCCCAAGGCCATATTGTTTTGCTCGCGCCCATGACCGGTCCGGTCGTGCCGCTCGCAAACGTGCCCGACCCTGTGTTTTCGGGCGGCATGTTCGGTGACGGTATCGGCGTGGATCCGCTGGAGGGCAAACTCGTCGCGCCGTGCGATGGGGTTGTCACGCATCTGGCGCGCACCGGCCACGCGTTGACGCTCGCGACGGCCGAAGGTGCGGAAATCCTGCTGCACATCGGTATCGACACGGTCGAACTGAACGGCCGCGGTTTCACGCCGAAGGTCGCACAAGGTGCGCAGGTGCGCACGGGCGATCTGTTGATCGAATTCGATCAGGATCTGGTTGCATGCAACGCGCCGAGCCTGGTGTCGGTGATCGCGATTGCCAACTCGGACGCGTTCGAGATCGTCGAGCGCGCTGACGGCGGCATGCTGAAGGCCGGTGAAACACCGTTGCTCGTGCTGCGTGAACGGGGCGGTGCAGCCGCCGAAGCGTCGCGCGCGGCCACCAATGTGACGGAAGAAGCGCGTCAGACGGTGACGCTTGGCCACGCAGGCGGTTTGCATGCGCGTCCCGCGGCACGCGCCCGGGAAGCAGCGCGCGGTCTCGATGCACGCGTTGAAGTGCGTTACGACGGCCGCAAGGCGCCGATCGAAAGCGTCGTTGGCCTGCTTGGCCTGGGCGCCGGTGAGGGCGCGACGGTCGAGATTCTCGGCGTCGGTCCGCAAGCCGCGGCCGCGGTCGAAGCGGTCGCGCACGAACTGCTGCGTGAAGCGCATGGCGAAATCGAAGAAAAGCCGGCCCGGCAAATCTCACCGGCGCCGCAACCGGTGCCGCAAACAAACGGCGCGCCGCTCGCGCCGAATACGCTCGTGGGCGTCTGCGCGGCGCCTGGCGTCGCGGTCGGCAAGCTGGTGCGTTGGGATGATGCGGATCTCGATCCGCCCGAGATGGCGGGTGGCACGTCGGCGGCGGAAAGCCGTCTGCTCGACAAGGCGCTTGCTACCGTCGACGCCGAATTGAATACCACCGTGCGCGACGCTTCGCAACGCGGTGCGCATGGCGAGGCGGGGATTTTCGCGGTTCACCGCGTCTTGCTCGAAGATCCGACGTTGCTCGATGCGGCGCGCGATCAGATCAGCCTCGGGAAAAGTGCCGGCTTTGCGTGGCGCCAGTCGATTCGTGCACAGATCGCTATCCTGACGAAAGTCGACGACACGCTGCTCGCCGAACGGGCTGCGGATTTGCGCGATCTGGAAAAGCGTGTGCTGCGCGCGCTCGGCTATTCGAACAACGCGGCTCGCACTCTGCCGGCCGAAGCGGTGCTGGTGGCCGAAGAATTCACGCCTTCCGATCTGTCGTCGCTGGACCGTGCCCACGTCACGGCGCTCGTGATGGCACGCGGTGGCGCGACCTCGCACGCTGCGATTCTCGCGCGGCAGAGTGGCATTCCTGCTCTGGTGGCTGTCGGCGATGCACTGCATGCGATTCCCGAAGGCACCGAAGTCGTCGTCGATGCGACCGCGGGACGGATCGAATTTGCGCCGACTGCCCTCGACGTGGAGCGCGCGCGCCTCGAACGCAACCGGCTCGCCGGTGTGCGTGAAGCGAACCGCCGCACCTCGCAACAGGCGGCCGCGACGGCAGATGGCCGCGCGATCGAAGTGGCGGCGAACATCGCGACGCTGGACGACGCGAAGACGGCGGTCGAGAACGGCGCCGATGCGGTTGGCCTGCTGCGCACCGAACTGCTGTTCATCCACCGCGCGTCGGCTCCGACCACCGACGAGCACCGCCAAAGCTATCAGTCGATCGTCGACGCGCTCGCCGGCCGCACCGCAATCATCCGCACGCTGGATGTCGGCGCGGACAAGGAAGTCGACTATCTGACACTGCCGCCCGAGCCGAATCCCGCGCTCGGCCTGCGCGGCATCCGCCTCGCGCAAGTACGTCCGGATCTGCTCGATGACCAGTTGCGCGGCCTGCTGGCAGTGCAACCGCTCGGCGCCGTGCGCATCCTGCTGCCGATGGTGACCGACGCCGGCGAACTGATCCGCTTGCGCAAACGCATCGATGAATTCGCCCGCGAGCTGGGCCGCACTGATCCGATTGAAGTCGGCGTGATGATCGAAGTGCCGTCAGCGGCGTTGCTGGCCGATCAACTGTCGCAATACGCGGATTTCCTTTCGATCGGCACCAACGATCTGACGCAGTACACGCTGGCGATGGACCGCTGCCAGGCCGACCTCGCCGCGCAGGCCGATGGCCTGCATCCGGCGGTGCTGCGGCTGATCGCGGCGACCGTGCAGGGCGCGAACAAGCATGGCAAATGGGTGGGCGTGTGCGGCGCGCTGGCGGGTGATCCGCTGGCCGTGCCGTTGCTCGTCGGCCTGGGCGTGACCGAGCTGTCGGTGGATCCGGTGTCGGTGCCGGGCATCAAGGCGCGAGTGCGCAACCTCAATTATCAGCTGTGCCAGCAACGCGCCCAGGATGTCCTGGCGCTGGAATCGGCGCAGGCGGTAAGAGCAGTGAGCCGCGAAACCTGGCCGCTGGACTGAACCCCACAAAGTCCACGGCGGAATTTCGCTCAACAACCACACGTAAAGCAACGACTCGACGAAGAGACTAAGGACGGAGGTGTAAATGGATGGGAATCCTTTTCTGAAGGTGCAACGGCTCGGCCGCGCGCTGATGCTGCCGATTGCAGTGCTACCGGTCGCAGGGCTTCTCCTGCGACTCGGCCAGCCTGATGTGTTCAACATCAAGATGATTGCCGACGCTGGCGGCGCGATTTTCGACAACCTGCCGCTGCTGTTCGCGATCGGCATTGCGGTCGGCTTCGCGAAGGACAATAACGGCGTGGCGGCGCTCGCGGGCGCGATCGGTTATCTGGTCGAAATCGCGGTGATGAAGGACATCAACGACAAGCTCAACATGGGCGTGTTGTCGGGGATCGTGGCCGGTCTCGTGGCCGGGATGCTGTACAACAAGTACAAGGACATCAAGCTGCCCGAGTACCTCGCGTTCTTCGGAGGGAAACGCTTCGTGCCGATTGCCACGGGGGTGACCTGTCTGGTGATCGGCATTGTGCTCGGCTACGTCTGGCAGCCTGTGCAGGCTGCTATCGACCTGGCCGGCCACTGGCTGACCACTGCCGGCGCGATTGGCGCATTCGTGTTCGGGGTGCTGAACCGCTTGCTGCTGGTCACGGGTCTGCATCACATCCTGAATTCGCTGACGTGGTTCGTGTTCGGCAGCTTCACGCCGCCGGGCGGCGGCGCTGCGGTAACGGGCGATCTGCACCGCTTCTTCGCAGGCGATCCGACTGCCGGAACCTTCATGACGGGCTTCTTCCCGGTCATGATGTTCGGTCTGCCGGCAGCGTGTCTCGCGATGTTCCATGAGGCACCGAAGGAACGCCGCGCGATGGTCGGCGGTCTGCTGTTTTCGATGGCGCTCACCTCGTTCCTGACGGGCGTGACCGAGCCGATCGAATTCAGCTTCATGTTCCTTGCACCCGCGCTGTATGCGATCCACGCCGTGCTGACCGGGCTCTCGCTCGCCATCTGCTCGGCGCTTGGGATTCACCTTGGCTTCACGTTCTCGGCTGGCGCGATTGACTATGTGCTGAACTACGGCCTGTCGACCAAGGGCTGGTGGGCGCTGCCGATCGGTGTCGCGTATTCCGTCCTGTACTACGGACTGTTCCGCTTCTTCATCCGCAAGTTCAATATGGCGACGCCGGGCCGCGAACCCGCTGCTGCTGACGAACAGGTGGAGTCGTTTGATAAGGGCGGTTACGTTGCACCGGCCGCGGCAGCCGCCGCAGCCGCGCCGCGTGCAGTGCGTTATATCGCAGCATTGGGTGGCGCAGCGAACCTGTCGATCGTCGATGCCTGTACGACGCGGTTGCGTCTGTCGGTGGTCGATCCGAGCAAGGTCTCGGACGCGGATCTCAAGACGATTGGTGCGCGTGGCGTGCTGAAGCGCGGTGCGACCAGCGTGCAGGTGATCATCGGACCGGAAGCGGACATCATTGCTGATGAGATCCGTACTGTGATTGCTCAAGGCGGTGGCGTTGAGGCTAAGCCCGCAGTGACGGCAGCAGCGCCTGCTGCCCCGGCGGCATCGGTTGGTGCTGCGCAAAGCGGTCCGCTCGATCCTGATCCGACGCGCTGGCTCGCTGTGTTCGGCGGTGCGACCAACGTCGTTTCGCTGGATGCCGTGGCATCGACCCGTCTGCGTGTCGTGGTGAGCGATCCGACCGCGGTGGATCGTCAGCGTCTCGCTTCGCTCGACGTAGCTTGGGTTTCGCCGGATACGTTCCACATCGTCGTCGGTGAGGCTGCACAGCGTTACGCGCAGCAGTTGTCGGCGCGTCTGCCGGCTGCCGGTGCAACGGGTGCGATTGCGCCGCAACCGGCGTGATATCGGTGAAACTGGGACGGCATTGAGCGTCCCCGTGTATCGGTGAAGCTGCACAAGAAAGAGCGGCGCCTTTTGGGCGCCGCTCTTTCGTTTACCGCTCGCAATGTGCGAGCCGCCAGGATAAGGCGCTCATAAGGACGGTCAATCGGCCCGACGCTTCACTACCGCCTCCACGGGACGATGCGATTCAAGCCACATCACATTGATGATGCCAAACGAGAGTGCCACGCCAACGCCGAGAATCCAGCTGAAATACCACATGATGTGCTCCTGTGAGTTCGGGTTCGGTTAAGTGTGCAAGAGGTGAGAGGTGAGAGCTACGCAACGATGGCCGCGGGGGCCTCAATACATCGAATGGCTATTTTCTTCGAGTGCCGCTGCCGTGACCTTGCCGCGCATCACGCGATACACCCAACTCGTGTAGATCAGGATGATCGGCAAGAAGACGATCACGGCGATCAGCATGATCTGCAGCGTCATCTGGCTCGAAGTCGAGTCCCACACCGTGAGGCTGCTGCGGCCGTCGAGCGACGACGGCATGATGAACGGGAACATCGAGAAGCCCGCCGTCAGGATCACGCCGATGATCATGAGCCCGGTCGTCATGAACGCGCTCTTTTCAAAGCGCGAACTGGCGAGCACCAACGCCAGCACGCCGCCCACCACACCGACCACCGGCGCCGCGACCATCCACGGGTACGTGGAGTAGTTGGTGAGCCACAAACCGGGTGCGCCGATCACGTTCTTCAGCAGCGGATTGGCGACCGTATCGAACGGCGCAGCGTCGACGATCTGATAGCCGCCGATCATCGTGGCGACCAGCGCGCCGGCGATGAGGAACAACGCGACTCCCGCGAGCGACGCAATGCGCAACGCTATCGAAGCGCGCCGTGCAATCACGCCGTCGGTCTTCATCTTCACGAAGGCGGCGCCGTGCGCGGCCAGCATCGACACGCTGACGAGCCCGCACAACACCGCAAACGGATTGAGCAGTGCGAAGAAACTGCCGTGGTAGGTGACACGCAGGTCGGTATCGAACGAGAAAGGCACGCCTTGCAGCAGGTTGCCGAACGCGACGCCAATCACCAGCGTCGGCACGAAACCGCCTATGAACAGCGCCCAGTCCCACGCCGTGCGCCAGCGCGGATCATCGCGCTTGCCGCGGTAGTCGAAGCCTACCGGCCGGAAGAATAGCGAGAACAGCACCAGCAGCATCGCGAAATAGAAGCCCGAGAACGACGCCGCGTAGACGAGCGGCCAGGCGGCGAACATCGCGCCACCCGCGGTGATGAACCAGACCTGGTTGCCTTCCCATGTTGCGCCGACCGTGTTGATGACGATGCGCCGCTCCGAGTCGGTCTTCGCGATGAATGGCAGCAGAATGGCCGCGCCCATGTCGAAACCGTCGGTGAGGGCGAAACCGATCAGCAACACGCCGATCATGACCCACCAGATTACTTTGAGGGTTGCGTAATCCATGATGATTTTTCCCCTTTTACACGGCTTGTACAGCTTGCGCAGTCTGGCGGCGGGTCACGCGGCCGTCGTGCTCAACGGCTTGGACGGCTGACCCGGCGGCGGCGATTCGTGGTGGTAACGTCCCGTATGCAGTGACGACGGGCCGAGGCGTGCGTACTTGAACATCAGCGTGATCTCGATCAGGAAGAGGGCCGTGTAGAACACCACGAAGCCGCCAATGCTCAGATACAGGTCGGTAGCCGTCAGGCTCGAGGCAGACAACGCGGTGGGCAGGATGCCGGCAATGGTCCACGGCTGACGCCCCACTTCAGCTACCACCCAGCCGAATTCCGCCGCGAGCCACGGCAACGGAATCGCCCACACTGCCCAGCGCAGGAACCAACGGCGCTTGTCGAGCAGCAGCGAGCGTTGCGCGCAGAACCAGAACGCGAGCACGAAGGTTGCGAGGAACAGGATGCCGAGGCCCACCATGATCCGGAACGAAAAGAACACCGGTAACACAGGCGGGATGGTCTTCTTCGCCGCCTGGGCGATCTGGTCCGGTGTCGCGTCGGTGACGTTGGCGGTGAACTGCTTGAGCATCAGGGCATAGCCGAGATTGTCCCGGTGCAGTGCGAAGGCCGTCCTGGCGTCATCGGTGGCGTTACCTTGCTTGAGCTGCTGCAGCGCGCCATACGCGATCATGCCGTCCTTGATACGAATTTCGTTTTGCGCGATCAGATCCTTCAGGCCCAGCACCGGTTCATCGAGCGAACGCGTCGCAATGATGCCGAGTGCGTAGGGAACCCGGATCGCGTAGTCAGTCCTTTCTTCCTTCTGGTTCGGAATGCCGAAGATCGTGAACGGGGCGGGTGCCGGCGCGGTTTCCCATTCCGATTCGATGGCAGCGAGTTTGACCTGCTGGACTTCGCCGGTCCGGTAGCCCGATTCGTCACCGAGCACGATCACGCAGACCGTCGACGCCAGGCCGAAACCTGCCGCAATCGCGAACGAGCGCAGCGCGAATTCGGTGTCGCGGCGCTTGAGCAGATACCACGACGAGATGCCGAGCATGAACATCGACGCCGTCACGTAGCCGGCCGACACCGTATGCACAAACTTCACTTGCGCAACCGGGTTGAACAGCACGGCGAAGATGCTCGACAGTTCCATCCGCATGGTTTCGTAGTTGAACTCGGCGCCGACCGGGTTGTTCATCCAGCCATTGGCCACCAGAATCCACAACGCGGACAGGTTCGAGCCCAACGCAACGAGAAAGGTGACGAGCAGATGCTGCACCCTCGACAGACGGTTCCAGCCAAAGAAAAACAGCCCGACGAAAGTCGATTCGAGGAAGAACGCCATCAACCCTTCGACGGCGAGCGGCACGCCGAAAATATCGCCGACGTAATGCGAGTAGTACGACCAGTTGGTACCGAACTGGAACTCCAGTGTGAGGCCGGTCGTGACGCCCATGGCGAAGTTGATGCCGAACAGCTTGCCCCAGAACTGCGTCATGTCCTTATAGATCTGCTTGCCGGTCATCACGTAGACGGATTCCATGATGACGAGCAACCACGACAGGCCAAGCGTAAGGGGTACGAAAAGAAAGTGATACAGCGCTGTCACGGCAAACTGGAGACGCGAAAGATCGACGACATCGCTAACGGCCATGTTGATCACCTTGGGACGGATGCGAGGCAGGCACCGAAAGCAGTGCTTGCGCGACGAGTGCAGGCGGCATGGACATGTTTTCCGCCATAGGATGGTTGAAGAATGCGTGCTTGATCATCATCAGTAGTGCAAATTTGACAACAAGCACGATGGCAATATCTCGCGCGAAGGTCGGGCCGCGCATCCAGCCAGCGAGTCGCGCGCGCAGGGTGGGGCGAGGTGGAGTCCTGTCGTTCAGCGTTATGGTCATGATCGGTCGACGGACGACTTCACACCGGTTTACCCGGTCGGATTCAAGCCACTCAGGCGACCTGGGCGGCTTGGCGAGTACATAACGATATTAGGATAGGGGCTGGCAGCGAGGAAGTTCGCGACTGTGGCATTGGGTCGCGGAAGGGTGCCGTCCAACTCAGTAATACAAGCAAGCTTGCGATACGTCAAGGAAACGGGGTGCGGTTTCCCAAAGCGGAGAAGAAAAAGCCCTGCCGTCGTACGAGGGCAGGGCTAGTCTCTGACAGGGCACCGAACGGTGCCGTGTGTGCGTTACGCGTACTCGTTCAGTGCACTGCGCATTTTCTTCATGGCGCTCGCTTCGATCTGGCGAATCCGCTCGGCCGACACGCCGAATTCGTCGGCGAGATCGTGCAGCGTCGAACCGCCCGAGCCATCATCTTCGACATGCAGCCAGCGGGCTTCGATAATGCGGCGGCTGCGTGCATCCAGCGATTCGAGCGCGCTGGCGATACCGTCGCTTTGCAGCTTGTCGCGCTGACGCGCGGCGAGCACCGCCGTCGGTTCGCTATGCGAATCGGCCAGGTAGGCAATCGGCGCGTACGATTCCTCACCGTCCTCGACCTGGCCTTCCAGCGCGATGTCGCCGCCGGACAGACGCGTTTCCATCTCGGCCACTTCTTCGCGCTTGACGTTCAGTTCCTGGGCGAGACCTTCGATCTCGTCCGGCGTGAACGCGCCCAAGCCCTGCTTGTGGCTGCGCAGGTTGAAGAACAGCTTGCGTTGCGCCTTGGTGGTGGCGACCTTCACCATGCGCCAGTTGCGCAGGATGTATTCATGAATCTCGGCCTTGATCCAGTGCATGGCGTACGACACAAGACGTACATTCTGCTCCGGGTCGAAGCGCTTCACGGCCTTCATCAGGCCGATATTGCCTTCCTGGATCAGGTCGGCATGCGGCAGGCCGTAGCCCAGATAATTACGCGCAATCGAAACCACCAGCCGCAGGTGCGACAGGACAAGGCGGCGCGCAGACTCCAGATTGGCCTGGTCGCGGAATTCAGTGGCGAACTGGCGTTCTTCCGCCGGCGTCAGCATCGGAATCCGGTTCACGGCCTGGATGTAGGCGTCGATATTGCCCAGTTGACCGGGCAGCAGCGAAGAATGCGAGAGCGCCAGTGCACCTGCCGAAGCGGCCTTAGCCGACGACGGGCTTAGAGTACTCGGAAGGGTCATTGCGTTGCTCACGTAGAAAACTCCTTGCAATCAGCAAATAGCTTAGTCGGACTTCGACTCCAGCGTGGATGTTAGCACTCTGAATATCCGAGTGCTAATACTTAGAGTGCGTGGGGGTATCCTGGTTCCCGGTTGGCTATTGAAATTTACTTTTCAATAGCATTATACGCCTTCTGCAACTTCCCGGGGATGAGCGTAGGATTTGCCGTAAATGCGCATCTGTCTGTGCGGAATCACCGGTTTTGCCCCTGTTGGGGCAGCAATCTGGCGCTTTGCCGCTTTCGTCTTATGATTTATTACTCTTGTGACCCCCGGTATATAGAGGGTTTACTCGGTGCCTGGTGGGGCCAATCCTCACTGGGAAGGGCTGATCCGGGTCTGCAGCGGCGCCGAATTCGAGCGGGTGGCATCTCGGCAGCACCAACCGTATCTGGCGGGCTACCGGATT
>Ga0116109_1000005_pt1 | contig 73492 bp, 68 predicted proteins | sample June2015DPH_8_10_2_FD_89718 | JGI IMG/M metagenome (GOLD analysis project Ga0116109, IMG submission 89718) | Peatland microbial communities from SPRUCE experiment site at the Marcell Experimental Forest, Minnesota, USA - June2015DPH_8_10 | ecosystem: Environmental > Terrestrial > Soil > Wetlands... | reverse complement strand
TTTCACCCACCACGCCGCATCACATCTCCATAAACCTCAGGACGACGATCCCGCAGTACGTGATTAAACCCGTTCAATTGCCGGTGGCGGCGTGCGTCGGCGAGATTCACCGTAGCAACCAGGATCTCTTCGTCGGTAGCGCTAGCCGGCCCAGCCACTGGCCACCCTTGAGAGTCGACGATCAGGCTGCGGCCAAGAAACGGCTGGCCACGTTCGACCCCCACGCGATCGGCTGCGGCCACGAACAGTCCGTTCGAATGCGCGCCACCCATGGCCAACACGTTAGCCATCGCCGGCAGTTGCGCAGGCTGTGCAGGCATCGGCACCCAGTTAGTCGGCACGCACAGGATGTCCGCACCGCTGGTGGCTGCCATCCGGAACACTTCAGGGAACCAGATGTCGTAGCAGATTGCGGCGGCCACGCGGCCAAACGGAGTATGGAACACCGGCATGCCGAGGTTGCCCGGCTCAAAATAGAGATGCTCGTCGCCCCACAGGTGCATCTTCCGGTAGCCGCCAAGCACGCCATGTGGGCCGATCACAGCAGCCGCGTTGTAGAGCGCGGCGCCGTCACGCTCTGCATAACCGGCGATCAGGGTAACACCGAGCCTGGCCGCAAGCGTCGTCCAGACCCGGATGGTGTCGCCGTCCGCTAGCGTTTCGGAGAGTGCGAAGGCCTCTTCCCGCGATTCGAACACATAGCCCGAATTGCACAGTTCCGGCAGGACAATCAAACCTGCGCCTTGTCCATGCGCCCGTTCGATCAGTTCCACCGAGCGTGCCACGTTACGCGCCTTGTCCCCCACTTCCGGGTTCATCTGGACGCATGCCACACCCACTCTGCTTTCGTTGCCTGTCGTCATGGCTGGATACTCTTCGCAATGGGTGAGCGCATTGCGTGCCAGTGGTGCACACCCTCATAGGTCTGAGCAACGCGCAAGATCGTCGCCTCGTCGAAGGGCTTGCCGACGATCTGCAGGCCGACCGGCAAACCGCGTGAATCGAAGCCGCATGGTACAGACAGGGCCGGCAAACCCGTCAGGTTGAACGGATAGGTCAGGCGCCATGATGCCGCCAAGGGGCTCTCCTCCATGCCGCCGGTCACGACCGTGGTCTGCCCACGCTGCCACGCGGTGACCGGCGAGGCCGGCACCACCATGACGTCGACACGCTCGAACACCGCTTTAAAATCCTCGATCAGGCACGTGCGCAGTTGCTCGGCCTTCAAATAGTCCGACGCCGACACCAGACGGCCGATCTCGACGAGCGTACGCACATCGTCGGCCATCGCAGCCGTAGCGCCACGCTGCAAGCCCCGATCGTGATAGGCGCTTGACGATGCCAGCTCGATCGCAAAGATCGCGCCAAGACCGTATTTCAGGTTGGGCACTTCGAAGTCGATCACCTGCGCGCCGAGCCCGGCGAGATCAGCGATCGCGCGCTCGACTTGCGCCTCCACCTCCGCTTCATTGGATCCGAAGAAGTGATTGCGGCACACGCCAATACGCAGCCCCGCTACGCCGGCACTCAGCGATTCGGTGTAATCAGGCACGGGCACATTGGCGCTACCGGGATCGCGGGCGTCATGTCCTGCGAGCACGTTGAGCAACAGCGCCGCATCTCGCACCGACAACGCCAGCGGCCCGGCATGATCGAGCGACCAGCTATGCGGCACGACGCCCGTACGACTCACCCGCCCAAACGTCGGCTTCAACCCCACTACCCCGCACAGACTTGCGGGAATCCGGATCGAGCCGCCCGTATCCGAGCCGAGCGCGCCGTAGGCCATGCGCGCAGCAAGTGCCGCTGCGGACCCGCCGCTCGAACCGCCAGGAATCCGCGAAGGATCCCACGGGTTGCGCGTGGGCGGTGTTTCCGTGCCCCACGCGAACTCGTGGGTGCGTGTTTTGCCAACCAGGATCGCTCCGGCCGCACGCAAGCGCGCCACGGCAGCCGCGTCTTCTCTGGCAAATGTATAGCCCGGCGCATGGCTGCCCGCGGTGGTCACCATGTCGGCGGTCAGGTAGTTGTCCTTGACTGCTATCGGCACCCCATGCAACGGACCACGCCGGCTCCCCCGCTTCAGTTCTTCCGTACACCGCTCGGCTTCCGCAAGCGCGGCGGAATTAAGCACTACGTAGGCCGATACTTCGGGATCGAGGGTTGCGATACGCGTCAGCAGATTGTCCATCACCTCGATTGGCGAGATCTCGCCTGAAGTCATGCTTGCGGCGACCGCGGTGAGATCGTCGTTCATGCCCCGCCCTCGCTGACAGGTACTGAGTACGCGCGCACCGGGTCGAAAACAACCGCAGGATGCAGCGCCGATAGATCGAGTTCGCGCAGCTTGCCGATCTCGACCAGAATCTGCCGGTAAGCCGTCAGGTTGCCGGCCGCGCGGTCCGCCGCGAACTCGACGCCCATCCATTGACCAAGCAACCGCGCTTCGTCGCTGAGGCGCATCGACGCGCCGGGTCGTTCTTGCGGCGGAGTCAACAGCAGTTCCGTCACGACGGCTGGTGGCGCGCGCCCTGGATCGTCGTGAGTCGGCATCCCTTCGATGAACGGAACGAACTGCAATTGCGCCACTTCGAAGATGCGGCGCAATTCGGCGACAGGGTCGTGATGCTCGTCGACCCGTAAATCGAGGTGCGCATAAGCCTCATTGCGGACCACCTTCAGTGCCGCCGACTGCCGGCCACGTTTATCGCCGCCGGCGGCTTGCCCCGCTTCGAGCGCGCGCATCAGCCGTTCCTCCAGCCCTTGTTCCTCGCTTGCCTCGAATGCTGCCAACATCGTATCGAGCGTGGCTGCACCGGTCAGCATGTTGCCCTGAATCGCGCAGGAAGCACCGATTCGTTGCCCGCTCCATCCTGTACATTGCGAACCGGTCCAGGCTGCACCCTGCCCGCTGTTGTCGACGATGCCTACCTGCCGCAGGTCCGCGGCAGGATCGTCCCGCAGCACTTGCGCAAGCGCATTTTCGGCACTTGCGCCCTGCTCCAGCAATTCGAGTGCATTGAGCGCCAGATATGGATTAACCCACGCTTGCGTTGACACCGCGCCTATACCCGGTCGCAGATACACACACATCGCGCCGACCGCCGGCACCGCGGTGCTGACCGCGACACCTAGCGCACCTGTCCGGGGGCAGCGCGCGGCAATGGAAAATGTCATATTGAATTTTCGCCCTTTGCGTTAAAGCGACAGGAATCGAGACACGGTTGCATGCGCTGACGCATCCGCCGTTTCGCCCGCAGCAGGGATCTCGCCGAGTTCGAGCACGGCGTAACGGTTGGCCACCGCGAAGGCGAAACGCACGTGCTGCTCGACCAGCAACATCGTCGTCCCCGCGCTGTCACGCTCGCGACTGAGTATGCCGACCAGCCGTTCGATCACCGACGGCTGCATGCCCTCGGTGATCTCGTCGACGAGAATGAGTTTCGGCTGGCGGATCAGCGCTCGTGCGACAAGCAGCATCTTTTGCTCTCCGCCAGACAGGGTACCGGCTTTCTGCTTCAGACGATCCTTCAGAAACGGAAACAGGTCTTCGATCCGCTCGAACATCGGCTTGAAATCGCGATCGCGCAAGAGTGCCAGCTTCAGGTTCTCTTCGACGGACAGGTCCTGAAACAACGCTTTTTCCTGCGGGATATAGGCGACGTCGCGCCGCGCGATCCGGTTTGGCGACTCGCCGGTGGTGCGCTCGCCGAATAGCGAAATATCACCGCTCTTTGGCCGGATATAACCCATCAATGTCTTCAGCAAGGTCGACTTCCCCATGCCGTTCTTGCCGAGGATCGCCACCACTTCGCCACGTGCAAGCGTGAGGTTCAAGCCCTTCAGCACCATGGCCTCGCCGTACCCGCTTTGCAGCGCGTCGACCCTGACCACCGTCGATGCATTCATGCTTCTTCCTCCGGTTGATTCGCTGCCGCGTGAGCGTCGCCTGCGTACACCGCGCGCACGAGGTCGGAATGCACCACTTCCTCAACGCTACCGTCCATCACGATGCGCCCCTGATGCAGCACCACAATGCGCGAGCTGATCTGCTGCACGAAGTCGAGATCATGCTCGACCAGTAGAAGACACATCCGGTAGCGCGACGAAAGCTCGACGAAGATTTCACCAATCTGCGTGCGTTCCTGCTTCGTGAGGCCCGCGGTAGGCTCGTCCAGCAGCACTGTGCGAGGTTCGAGCGCCAGCACCATCGCCAGTTCGAGGGCCTGCTTCTGTCCGTGCGACAGGTAGCGGCATTCGCGTTCCGGTATCCGGTCGAGACCGGTTAGCCGCAGCACGTCGAGAGCCGGCTGTGGCAGCTCGAGTGTCGAGTCGCGTTCCCACTTCGACGGCGGCGCGACCCGGTAACGTGCAATGCGCAACGCCTCGGCAACGCTTAGGGATTCGAACACCGTAGCGGTCTGGAATTTCCGGCCGACGCCGAGCGCGACGCAGTCGTAAGGAGCGAGCGTACGTATCTCCGTGCCGCCGATTTCGACCGTGCCTGCCGAACGTTCCGCGCCATCCGCAATGCAGCGCATCAGCGTGCTCTTGCCCGCGCCGTTCGGCCCGATCAGGCTGAGCAACTCTCCTGCGCGGGCGTCGAAGCTGATGTCGTCGAGCACCCTGAGACTGCCAAAATGCTTTTGCACGTTCCGCAGCGACAGGGCCGGCCTCGTGTTGTCGGCGAAGCCGCCTGCACGCTGTTGCGCCGCCACGAAGGTAACCGGTGCCGGTGCGATGCGCCGGCGCCGTGGCATCGCCTGGCGCGCCACGCCCGCTACCAGCGGCGCCAGTCCCCGCGGCATCGCAACGATCACGACCACGAACGCCACGCCGACCAGCAGGGTCCAGACGTAAGGCAGATTGCCGCTGAGGTAGGCACTGCCGACGTCGATCGACATGGCGCCGATAATCGGCCCAATAAGCGACCCGCGTCCGCCCAGCGCCACCCAGATCACTAGTTCGGTACCGAACACGAAGCCCGCATACTCAGGCGCGACCACCATCTGCACGCACGCAAACAGAAACCCTGCAAACGCCGCGATGACCGCGCACGCGTCCATGAGCCGCGCCTTGTAACGCGACACATTGATGCCGAGGTACTCGCAGCGTGCTTCGTTCTCCCGGATCGCAACCATCAATCGGCCGGCATCGCTACGCACAAACAGCCACGCCGTGACAGCAAGTCCGACCAGAAACGCACCCGCTACAAAAAACCATGCTTCAAGCGGAATATCGATGCTGTCGAAACCGGACAGCCCGCTGCTTGAACCGGTGAACTCACCGCCTGAATAGATGCCCTGCACGAGCACGATCGGCAACACCAGCGTGACTACCGACGCGTAGAGCGGCGAGGCGCCGTGATAGAACGCCAGCCAGCCCACCATGCGCGACACGATCCATGCCGCCCCGAGACCAGCGGCGAGCGCTCCGACCGCAAGCGGCAGCGAAAAACCGGCGTGCGTGAAAATCAGCCCGGCCGCATAGGCGCCAATGCCGAAAAACGCCGACTGCCCGAAGGTAAGAATGCCGGTATAGCCCCACAAGAGATCGACTGTCAGCGCGACCGCTGCATAGAGAAACGCGCGAATCAGGTTGTTGACGAGGAAGGTTGGCAATGTGACGCTGCATACTGCCAGCACGACAAGCGCCGCGACGCCGATCGCTACTGGCGCCTTCCATGCGGAGACGCCGCCAGTACGCAGCGGCATGGTAGAAACGGGATCAGCCACGTGCAAAGCCCTCCGGTCGAATGCGCAACAGCAAGGCCGCAAGGACCGCGATAGTCAGACCGCCAAGCACCGGATTGATAAAAGTGCTAACCAGCACTTGTGCCCCCCCGAGCACCACGCTCGCCACCGCGAGACTCACCAGTGACGAACCGGACACCAGCACGAGCATAAATGCGCCGACAATCCACGGCACACCCATATTCGGATCTACGCTGGCAAGCGGAGTAATCAGGCAGCCCGCAGCCGACGCAAGCGCCGCACCGGTGCAAAAGGTCATGAAACGGACCCGGGAACTGCTGATGCCGAGGCCGCGTGCGAGCGCTTCGTTCATGATCACCGCCCGTGTCTGCAAACCGAGCCGCGTACCGTTAAGCAACCATCCGAGCGCCAGCGCGATCAGCAACGCCACACCGACGAGGATTAGCCGGTATGCCGAGTACTGCGTGCCCAGCAGCGAAATCGCGCCGTCGACCGGACTGGCGACCATCTGCACGCCGCGCCCGAAGATCAGCGTAATGATCTGGCCTACGATGATGCCGAGCCCCCACGTTGCCAGAATCGCGTCCAGCGGGCGTGCGTACAGCGGACGGACGATAAAACGCTCGACCGCCATACCGGATACGAAACCGATTGCCAGCGCACAGGGCACGCCCCACCACCAGTTGAGCCCCGCATGAGCGACGATCACGGTGGCATAGCCGCCAATCGTCAGGAACGCCCCATGCGAGAAGTTGATGATCTTCATCACGCCGAAAACCATCAACAGCCCCGCCGAGACAATAAACAGGATTGCCGCCGTGGTAACGACATCAAGCCCCAGGTTCAGCATCGGTGCATCTCCGTCGTGCCGCTTACTTCAAAGCCGGACACTGCTCGCCCGGGTCGACGTTCTTGAACGATTCGATCACCTTCACCGAGCCGTCCGCTTGCACCTGGCCGAGATACATCGTCAGCGGCGTATGGCGTTCCCGGTCCATCTGGATCGTTCCGCGCGGACCGGCGAACGAGACCTGGGCGAGTGCCGGAATCACTTTGGCTGTATCGGTGGTGCCGGCTTTTTCAACCGCAGCCTTGTACAGATAAATCGCCTCGTATTCAGGAACCGACAAATCGTTCGGCGTTTTAAGGTCTGCACCGAAGCGCTTTTGCATCGCGGCGAGGAAGGCATGGTTCGCGGGCGTGTCGATGTTGGTCACATACGAGCCGGAAATATAGATCCCCTGGGCATCTGCGCCCATACTTTTAGCAGTGCCCTCATCGACGGCGAGATTGCCGTAGGGAATTTTCACGCCCGCAGCACGCAGCTGCTTGGTCAGCGTGACATTGGGTGCGCCGCCCGCGGTCGAGGTGATGACCGCGTCGGGCTTGGCGGCCTGAAGTTTGCTGATAATCGATGTCCAGTCGGAGCCGTCCATCGGCAGATACTCGTTGCCAACGACCTTGCCACCGTGCTTTTCGATGTAGCTCTTCGTGAAGTCGAGCATACCGCGGCCAAATGCGTAGTCGCTGCCGATCAGGAAGAACGTCTTCGCCTTATCCTGTTTCATGAAGTAATCGACGATCGGCGCAACCTGCTGGTCGGGGACCCACGCGTCGACATACATGTAGCGGTTACAGGAGCGGCCCTCGTAAAACGACGTGTAGATGAACGGCACTCGGCCACGCGTTACGATCGGCAGGCCCGCGTTTCGTGCAGCACTCGTCTCCATCGAAATGAGCGCATTGACTTTCTTTTCGAAGATCAGGGAGTCGAAAGCCTTTTGCGCGCCCGCCGCTCCGCTGCCATCATCGGCAACTTCGAGACTGACCGGCCGGCCAAGAATGCCGCCCTTCGCGTTGATCTCATCCACCGCAAGTTGAGCCGCCTGGACTACTGACGGCGCAACGACGCTGTTCGCGCCACTAAGGCCCACGGGCACACCGATCTGGATCGGATCAGCGGCGAACGCCGCATGATTCGCCATCGCGAGTGACGCCAGCAATGCAGCGGTCACGCCACATGAGCGGCCGGTACTCAGAAGGGAAGACATTCTTTTCATTATCGTCAGGCTCCTTGGTATTTTTTGAATCGACTTGAGTCACGCACCTTGCTGGCGCTCAGAGCTGCACACCCCGCGTCAGCGCGCCATCTACTACAAAATTCGCCCCGCTTACGAAGCTGGCCGCCGGACTTGCAACGAATGCAACCGCGTTAGCGATCTCCTGCGGACGCGCCATGCGTCCGCTCGGATTCAACGCAAGTGCTTCGGCGAACAGCTTCGGATTGTTCTTTTCGATGTGATCCCACACACCGCCTTCAAAGTAAACATTGCCCGGTGACACCGTATTCGCGCGAATACCCTTCGGCGCGAGCTGGTGGGCGAGGCCTTGCATGTAGTGGATCAACGCCGCCTTGAAGGTGCCGTAAGGGCCCGCGGCAAAGTCGATCTCACGGCCCGACACGCTTGAAATCGCGATGATCGAGGCGGCCTTGCTCGCTTCGAGAGACGGCAATGCCGCGTCGACGAGGTTCACCGTGCCCATCAGGTCGGTCTCGAACTCCTTGCGCCACGATTCGAGGTCGTTGCCGATCGACAGCGCACTCACGTTGGCAACGACAATATCCAGACCGCCCAGTTGCGCCGCGACCTCCCGGGTCCAGTTCTGCAACGCGGGGCCGTTCGAGACATCGACCGGCGCGCCGAGTACCTTGACGGTGCCGCCGCCAAGCTGCGCGAGGGCCGCCACCGTTTGCTCCACCGTCGCGCCGTCACGGGCGCAGATCGCGACATCGGCTCCTTCTGCCACCAGCGTTTGCGCAATCGCAAGGCCGATACCCTTGGTGCCGCCGGTCACGAGCGCCTTCAAACCTTTCAGTTTCAGATCCATGGAAGCGTCTCCTCAGGCAGCCGGGGCAAGATATTTCTTGCTGATCGCAGCGCCGACCGAGTATTTTGGATCGACAAAATTCCCAAGTCTCACCTGACCGCATTGGCTGAGCATCATGTAAGCGTCCCAACGGTCGAAGCCGTACTCGCTCTCCATCCAGCGAACCAGTTCGTTGTACGCGATGCGGGTCGCGTCCTCGAGCGGACGCGCACTGCCGATGGACATCAGCAGCGCATCAGTTTCAAGGCGCGGCCAATCGATATGCCAGCCCTTGATCAGATCCACATGAATCGTCGTCGTGCTGGAGAACTCCACGGCGGTACCGCATACCTCGCCGTCCCCCTGGCAAGCGTGTGCGTCGCCGATAAAAAGACGCGCACCCGCCGAACGTACCGGCAGATAGGTGATGCTGCCCGGGCCCATGTCGGGCACGTCCATGTTGCCGCCGTGATTGTCCGGCGTGAGTGAATTGATCGAGTCGATTTCCGGCGACAGGCTGAGCGTCCCGATGTGCGGCTTGTACGGCAGCGTGACGCGCTTGCTCCAGTAGACGCCGTCCTCGTCCACGTCGATCTTGCGGGTGATCTCCGGCAGGGGTTCGTTGAGCGTTGCGGTGTATTCCGTACCCGTCAGCGCGCCGAAGCGCGGAATCAGGCAACAGGTTCCACGCGGATTGTCGCCGCGCGGCAGCATCGATTCGATGTAGACCGCGACGACATCGCCCTTCTCTGCGCCGTCGATCATGATCGGACCGCTCTGCGGATTGAGAAACGGTACCCGCAGCTTCTGGCTGGGCAGATCCTGTTCCGTGAGAATTTTGCCGTCAAACGCGTCGCGTGTCTGGACGACCACGCGGTCTCCCGGCGCGATGCTCAACACGGGTGCCGAGTACGGGCCGATCGTGTAGTGAAAGGTACCCTGACGCGATTCGGTGAGTTCATGCGTCTCGCCGACCTCGCCGCGAGCAACGCCGCGCGTGTGCATGATCGATTCTTTGAGCCAGTTCATTGTGGTGTTCCTGTTGCAATTGGGGGTTGTCTAAGTGAACGGGGCGCACGAGGCGGCCGCCGCTTCACACTGAAATTAGCGATCTGACGTTATTGGCTTCCATCTGGTCCCCGCGGCCCGCCGATACCACCTGGCCACGCACCAGCACCACGTAGTCGTCAGCCACCGCCTGGGCGAAATCGAAGAACTGTTCAACCAGCAGAATTGACAGCGCTCCCTTCAGCGAGCGAATCACCTCTTCGATCTCCTTCACGATCGACGGCTGGATCCCCTCGGTCGGTTCGTCGAGAATCAGCAGCTTGGGGTTGGTCAAAAGGGCCCGGCCAATCGCCAGCTGCTGCTGTTGTCCGCCGGAGAGATTGCCGGCAATGCGCCGGCGCATCGTTTTGAGCACCGGGAAGGTATGAAAGACGTCGTCGAAGGAAAACTGCTTGCCGCCCGCGGTCTGGTTGTGTTCTCCCGTGTATGCGCCAATGCGCAGGTTTTCTTCAACGCTTAGCAACGGAAAGATCTCGCGTCCTTGCGGCACGTAGCCGAGGCCTGCCAGCGCGCGCCGGTGCGAAGGGGTTCGGGTGAGCGGCTGACCTGCCAGCACGATTTCACCGCCCTTGACCGGCAACAGGCCGACCAGACACTTCAGCAGCGTGGTCTTGCCCACGCCGTTTCGGCCGAGCACGACCGTACAGGCGCCCTCGGCCACGTTCAGCGACACGTCGCGCAACGTGTGACTGCTGCCGTAAAACTGATTGAGTGCGGAAATCTTCAGCATACTCACCGTCCCAGATAAACCTGAATCACGCGTGGATCGTTACGCACGCTGTCCATCGATCCCTCACCGAGCAAGCGTCCTTCGTGCAGTACGCTCACCAGGTCCGCGATTTCACCGACAAAATCCATGTCGTGCTCGATCACGACGACTGCCCGTTCGGGCGATTTGAGTCGCGCGATCAATTCAGCGGTGCGCGCGGTTTCATGATCGGTCATGCCGGCGACCGGTTCGTCGAGCAAGATCACCTGCGGGTCGGCCACGAGGAGCATGCCAATCTCGAGCCACTGCTTCTGGCCGTGCGACAGCGTTCCGGCGCTCCGCTGCCCTTCGCCCTCGAGGCCGATCGTATCGAGCACCTCATCGATGCGTCGATCCTGTTGTGCACCCAGGCGGGAGCGAACCATGTCCGCATAGCCACGGCCGTTGCGAATCGCGAGCTCCAGATTCTCGCGGACCCGTAGCGCTTCGAATACGCTCGGCTTCTGGAATTTTCGGCCGATGCCGAGGCGCGCGATCGACGTTTCGTCAAGCGCCGCGAGGTTCGTGACCTTGTTCAGAAAGACCTCGCCGGACGAGGGCCGGGTCTTGCCGGTAATCACATCCATCAAGGTGGTTTTGCCCGCGCCGTTCGGGCCGATGATCGCGCGGATCTCGCCGTAACGGAATTCCATCGACAGATTGGTGATTGCCGCAAAACCGGAAAACCTGACGGACAAGCCGCTGATATAGATTGCTGTAGGGGGCACGGGCCGGTTCATGGACGACCACCTTTGCTCTCGTTGCCGGCGGCCTTGAGTGTGCCCCACACACCGTTGCTGAAATAAACGACGATCACGAGCGTGACGCCGGCAAGAATGAACGGCCACACTTCCGGCAACTGCGCGGTCAACCAGAACTTGAGGCCATTGACCGCGATCGCGCCGACGATCGCGCCGATCAGTGTGCCCCGGCCGCCGATGGCCACCCATACGGCAATCTCGACAGACAACTCCGGCGACACGATAGTTGGGTTGACGATACCGACCTGCGGCACATACAGCATGCCGGCTAACGCCGCGAGGACAGCCGAGAGGCACCACGCAAACAGCTTCAAGGTATGCGTGCGATAGCCGAGAAAGCGCATCCGCGCTTCGTCATCGCGTACCGCGATCAAGGCGCGGCCAAAGCTGGAGCGGACAAGATAGCGCAGCCCAACATAGGCCGCCACCAGCAGCAAACAGGAACAGACCGCGAGGCCGATCTGCGTCGTCACGCCGGCGAGCTTGTAACCCGCGAGACTGGTAAATCCAGTCATGCCGTTGTTGCCGCCGAGCCCAACGTCGTTGATGAACAACAGCAACATCAGGGCATACGTCAGGGCCTGGGTGATGATAGACAGGTACACCCCGTTGATGCGCGAGCGGAATGTCACGAAGCCGAATACGCCCGCTACCAGCGTCGCGACGACAATTGTGAGCAGGATGGTCACGTCGAGCCGCGAAAGTACTTTCCACACAGCCGGAAAGTCACTCGCCCCCATGTATTGCAAGAAGTCAGGCAACACATGGGTCTCGGCGTATGCGCCGTTGAGCAGATAGATGGCCATCAGATAGCCGCCTATGCCGAAGAATATGCCGTGCCCAAGACTCAGAATGCCTGCATAACCCCAGACCAGGTCGAGTGCGAGCGCAAGTAGCGCGAAACACATGATCTGGCCGACCAGGTTGATGCCGAACAGCGACAGATGCAGCGCGTTCGACTCGGGAATCACAAAATACGCAAAGGGCAGATAGAGTGCCACGAGCACCAGCACGGGGACGATGCCGATCTCCACGATCTGGCCCAACCATCTGGTTGCGAATGCGGACAAGGTGAATCTCCTGCTGGTGCGCGGATCGGGAAACGTATTCATACGCGGGTCTTCAATGCAAAGAGTCCTTGCGGGCGCTTCTGGATGATCAGCACGATCATCAGAAGCACGGCGACCTTGGCGGCCACCGCTCCATAGAACGGTTCGATAAACTGATTGATTTCGCCGAGCGCCAGTGACGACACGACCGTGCCGACGAGGCTGCCCGCGCCGCCCAGCACCACCACCATGAACGAGTCGACGACGAAGCCCGTGCCCATCGACGGATTGACGCTGGCAATCTGGGTCAACACGACCCCAGCAAGTCCAGCGAGACCGGCACCGAGGCCGAACGCAAGACGGTCCACACGCTCAGCGGGCACGCCGAGGCAACGTGCCGTGTCGCGCAATTGCGTCGTGGCGCGCATCAGCAGACCCAGCTTCGTGAAGCGAATCAACGCAAACGTCGCGGCGAAGATGAGCAGCGCGAGCACAATCGCAAAGATGCGATTGAAGGTCACGAAGAAGCCCGGCGCGACCTGCATGCCGCCATTGAGGAACCCGGGTGTGATGAACTCCACGTTTTGCGAGCCGAACAGAACCTGAATCAGCTTGATCAACGCGATGCTGACGGCCCACGTGGCGAGCAACGTCTCCAGCGGCCGGCGATACAGAAAGCGGATGACAAAAAATTCCAGCAACATGCCGCATACCGCGCAAATCACGAACGCGACCGGAATTGCGACGAAGATATAGGCGTCGAATAGTCCCGGCAGGTGCGCCTGCATCATGCGTTCGACGAGATACGTCGAGTACGCGCCGAGCATGATGAACTCGCCATGCGCGAGATTGATCACGCCCATCAGACCGAACACGATCGACAAGCCGAGCGCGGTAAGCAGCAAGACGCCGGCATAGCTCAATCCACTGAAGAGGATTGAGAAAATCTTGCCGAACGAAAGCCATGTGTCCATGCTACGGATGGCACTCTGCACCGCAGCCAACACAACAGGGTCCGAGCGCACCGAATCTTGCGCGGCAAAGTTCGCCAGCGCGGTGCGTGCGGTTTCGCTGGGCACCTCGGCTACCGCCTTGATGGCAGCCAGCCGGTCGGCCTGGACGTTGCTATTCAGGCCGCGCTTGGCCAACGCGAGGGTGAGTACGGTTGCGGTGTCCGGATCGCGTTCCTGCTTGATCGCACGGGCAACGATCGCGGGATCGAGCAAGGCAAAGAACTTGTCGACCTGACGCGCGGCTGTGGCGCGAGTGTCCTGCTGCGGCGCGAACAGGTCCATTTCTGCAGATGCTACCGCGAGCTTGCGCATCATGACGATACTGGGAACGTAGGGCGAATCCACCGTCACCACCGCGCTGGGCTGAAGGCTCGCCGCGTCGAGCGCGGGGCTCCCCTGAATCCTCGCCTGGCCACCTGTGCCGCACACCAGTGCGCCGTTGCGGATCGCGTCGACGATCTGGCGCGCCCACGCGCGGTCCTGCGCGTTAGTTGACACACCCACCTCGACGAGCTGTCCCAGCGCAGCGGCTTTGTCACCGTCCGTGGCACAGAACGAGGCGAGCACCGCGGCACGGCTCGCCGCGGCAGCAGGCGCTGCGCGTGCGGGAGTGACCCAAACAAGCGCCAGACACGCGATCGCGAGAAAGATCTGCCTGAAATTGATCATGAGTATTTCCGTTCGATGCTGCGATAGGACCGGCATGCATTGCCTATGCCGGCCCCGACTGCCTCATGGGCCCCGCTATGCCTTGCCGATAAACGGGCTGAATGGCACCGGCTTCACAATGTCTTTCGATTTCCACAGAACATCGAAGCCCTGATTCGCATTGATCGAACCGATCATGTCGCCGCGCCACAGGTACTGTGTGGAAGCGTCCATTTTCACGGTGTACCCGGCAGGATCGACCATCGACTGGCCTGCAAGTGCCTTGCGCACAGCATCCGTACCGGTCGAGTTGGCCTTGGCGGCAGCCTGCGCCCAGAGATTGATGCCAAGGTAAGTCGACACCATCGGGTCGATCACCATATCCGGTCGATGCTTCAGGTTGTGTGCGCTCACGTAGTTCTTCCAGTTACTCTTGAACTGGCGGTTCTGCGGAGTATCGACGTTCTGGAAGTAGCACCAGCAGCTCAGGTGACCCACCAGCGGCTTGGTGTCGAGACCTTCAAGATCGCTGTCCACCACGTCCAGACCGAGGATCGGAATGTCGGTCGCGCGCACGCCCTGGTTGATCGCTTCCTTGAACATCGCCGGGATCGAATCGCCGACGACCGTCATCACGACGATGGCCTGGCCCCCGGGTTGCGCCGCGAAGTCTTTGATATCGCGCACAATGGTCTGGAAGTTCGACTGCCCGAACGGCACGTAATGCTCGCGCCACGCCGAGTCGGGAACGTTCTTCGTCTTCAGATATCCCTTGAGCATCTTGTTGATCGTACGCGGCCATACGTAGTCGCTGCCGATCATATAGAAGCGCTTTGCGCCGCCACCCTGATCGCTCATCAGATAGTCGATCGCAGGCAGCACTGAACTGCTCGGCGGTGAGTTCAGATAGACCACGTTCTTCGACTGCTCTTCGCCTTCGAAGTGAAGCGGATAGAACAGCAGACTGTCCTGCGCCTCGACCACCGGCAACACCGACTTGCGCGATACCGACGTCCAGCAGCCAAACAGCGCCGCGCATTTGTCGCGCAAGATCAGTTGCTTTGAGAGTTGCGCGTACATCGGCCAATCCGATGCGGGATCGACCACCACGCCCTGCAACTGACGCCCGAGCACGCCTCCCTTAGCGTTGATCTGGTCGATCGTCATCAACGCAGTGTCCTTGAGCAGCGACTCGCCGTTAGCCATCGTGCCTGACTGCGAAAACAGCAAGCCGAGCTTGATCGGCTCGCTGGTGCCCGCCGCCAGCACAGCCTTAGGCAGCGAACTACCCGCAGCAGCTACGAGGCCTGAACTCACTGCCGACAGGAAGGTACGTCTTTTCATTTGCTTCACTCCGACACGGGTTAGAAATCGCAAACGCAAAAAGCCCGAAACCAGGTGAACTGGTTTCGGGCTTTTTTGGCCGGTGCCGACCGAGACGCCTTTGTCTCGATCGACGAAATGGGTGCTGACGTTCCCCGTTGTGCACGACGGGTCAGCGACGCTATATAAGCAATGGCTATGCCAGCCTGCATGCGGGTCGTTGCGTCACAGGCTGAAATACCGTGTTGCGAACGCATCCAAATTGATCGCTTGCCTTCCGGGCCGTGAGAACGGCATCATAAATAACGGTAGTCCGTGCGAGCAGCGCCTAAGGCGCCGCACAACGATGGTGCGATGGCGCACCAGCCACGCGCGGAGCGCACAAGCAACGCACCTCTCAAATGCAGCGATGACCTTCAACGGCTTTTCCGAATGACCCGTATTGATTCCGGCGGTACGTTGGACCCTATCAGGATAGGCGTGCTTTACTCACGCTCAGGTGTGACCTCGGCGGCCGAGACCACCCAATTGCAGGCCACCATTCTCGCGGCCGAAGAACTCAATCGAGCGGGCGGAGTCTCTGGCCGCGAAATTGAACTCGTCTGTCTCGATCCGCAATGCCAGCCACGCCGTTACGCAGACCTCGCCGAACAATTGATCCTCGAGCACCGGGTGCGGATCATCGTCGGCTGTTATATGTCCAGCACGCGCAAGGCGGTGATACCGATCGTCGAGCGTCACAATGCGCTTCTTTTCTACGCGACACCCTATGAAGGCTTCGAATACAGCCGCAATGTGATCTACACCGGCGCGGCACCCAACCAGAACACGCTGCCGCTTGCCGGTTTTATGCTTTCGCAATTCGGCTCCCGCGTCAGCATGATCGGCTCAGACTACGTGTGTCCGTACGAATCAAACCGGGTAATGAGCGATCTGATCCTGGAACGCGGTGGGGAGAAGGTGGATGAGACTTACCTGTCTCTCGATGCACCGTGGGAGAGTTATCTGGAAGTCGCAAAACGGATCAAGCAGCGCTCACCCGACTTCATTTTCTCGACCGTGGTCGGCGAAGGCATCCCGCATCTGTATCGTGCGTTTGCGCACGTCGGGCTGGACCCGTACCGCATGCCTATTGCCAGTCATATGACTAGCGAGGCTGAAATTGCGGTCATGGGCAACGACCTGGCGCAAGGACATATCACGTCGGCTGCGTATTTCCAGAGTATCGATACGGCGCAAAATATTGGTGCCGTTGCCCGTTATCAGGCACGCTTCGGCGACGATCAGCCGACCAACATGTGCTGGGAAGCGGCCTATTTCCAGATGCATCTGCTCGCGGACGCGATCCGTCGAGTCGGGGCCGAGGATCCAACCTTGCTGCTCCGTGTATTGCCCGGTCTTGAGTTCGAAGCGCCTCAAGGCCGCGTGCGGATCGATGAACACAACAACCACACCTACTTGCATCCGTTGATCGGCCGCGTCAACGCACATGGCCGCTTCGACATCATAGGCCGTGCACCTGAACGCGTGAAGGCCGATCCTTACGTCGTTTCGCACATCACACCGGCGTGGACGGCGGACGCGAATCCCGAGCTTGCACGGGTCGGAGCAGTCCGATGAAGCGGGCTGCAGAGACGCCAGCGATCCTGCGCGATTTGCGTTCGCTGAAGGTTGTCGTCATTCATCCGCAGGATCAGGACGGAGAGGAGTTGCTCGCGCAATTGCGGCGTATCGGTTGTGACGTCGAGGTATGCTGGCCACGACTCGACAGCCTCCCCGCCGGTACCGGACTGGTGGTCATGGCGATGCGGCCTGAGACCCTTTCGATTGATTTCCCGTGGCTGGGAACCAGTACGTCGCCGCCGGTGATTCCGGTCGTGACATACGAGAATCCGATCACCATCGAAGCGGTACTGCGCCTCAACGCGTTCGCGACGATACCGTCTCCGGTTCGGTCATTCGGCCTGCTAACGGCTATCGCCGTAGCATTGACCCAATTTAAGGCGTGCCGCACGCGCGAGCGCTACATTGACCGGCTTGAGCAAAAGCAAGCGAAGGTTCGAGTGATCCAGCAGGCCAAGCAGATTGTGATGAATGCGCGCGGCGTATCGGAAGAAGACGCCTATCAGTTGCTGCGCTCACAAGCGATGCTCAAGCGCGAGCAGATCGAGACCGTTGCCGGGGAAATCGTCAAGGCACACGAAACACTCAGTTTTTAGGCCGCGCAGCCTGCGAGCGCCGCTGCAATGAGAGCGTCGCGTTTGCGACTGCGATCACGTGTCTGTTACGTCCGACGGCGCTATCGAAGGACGGCGGCCTCTCTCCTGCTCCGTTCTGTCGCGCAGTTTCAGTTTGACAGACGCTTCGCTCACGCCAACGTGAAGTTCGACAAGCCACTGACACGCCACATCCTCCTCAGCTTGTCTCGCCCTTATTTCCTCCGCGTACTTCGCGACCTTTCGTTCGAGACGCGCAATATTCTTCGCGTCCCGCTGGGACAACCAGCCGATGACGCCTCCGCCCAGCGTACCGAGCACCGCGATGATTGCCGCTGAAATTTGTACATCCATCGTTTTACCTGGCCCTTACCTCGCCGCCGTGATGTCAGCACACGCTCGTTGCGCGTCACTTCACCCACTGCGACAGCCGCGTGATGCTCTCCTGCAACTCGCGCTCTAGCTGCGCGAACAGTTCAGCCGCCGGCAACGCTCTTGCGAGCGAGGCGGCCTGCCCTGCCCACTGGGCGCCGTAACCGAATTCTCCCTTGGCTTTGGCTGCAGCGTGAAGTGCCTTTCCGGCGTCATAGGCGATCGGATACGCCGGTGACTTCGGTGCGCCCGGCTCGCTGCCGAGTTCCGTGAACCTGTTCACCATGCCTCGGGCAACGCGCCCGGAAATCGCCGTGGTGAACGTGGTGTGGCGCGCCGCCTCGCCGAGAAGCGCCCGGCGGTAACCGTCGTCGATCGATGTTTCCGGGCAGGCAACGAAGGCCGTGCCGAGTTGAGCCGCCTGAGCACCCAGTGCCAGGGCCGCGGCAATCCCGGCACCATCCATGATGCCGCCTGCTGCGATCACCGGTAGATCGAGTTCCCTGACCAGCAGACGCGTCAGTGCAAACGTGCCGAGCCGCTCGTCCGTCGCATCTGGATCGAAAGTGCCGCGATGCCCGCCAGCCTCGATGCCTTGCGCGACGATTGCATCGACACCCGCTGCCGCAGCCTGCGCCGCTTCCTGCAGATTGGTCGCCGCGGCGAGCAGTTTGATTCCGGCGTTTTTGAGCCTGGCGATGACTTCGGCAGACGGCAAGCCAAAGTGAAAACTGACGATCGCCGGTTTCTCTTCGAGGAACACCTCGAGCATGGCCGCGTCCGCCACAAAGCTCGTATAGATCTCGGACAGCGACCCAGGCGGCGTTACCCCATATTGTTCGAACTGCGGCGCGAGCCAGTTCAACCACTGACGCTCGACGCCCGGGTCAGCCGTCGCCGGGCGGTGGCAGAACACGTTGATATTAAACGGCTTCGCGGTCAGCGCGCGGGTCTCCTCGATCACTTTGCGGGCACCTGCAGCGTTCATTGCGCCGACGCCCAACGAGCCGAGACCGCCCGCATTCGATACGGCGGCCGCGAGTGCCGGGGTGCTTACACCGGCCATCGGCGCCTGAATGATAGGCTTTTCGATGCCCAGCACGCGCAGCAGCGCGCGGTTGTCAGTCTGATGGGCCATGTCGCTTCCTTTTCAAAGAGGGAATGTCCAATCGCCATGCACGAGCACGCCCGCTGCGGCGCCGCAGCTTCAGCTTACTTTGCCGTCGGCATCGCAAACTCCGCACCCTTTTCGGTGCTTTCGGGCCAACGCTGCATGATCGACTTCTGCTTCGTGTAGAAGCGTACGCCTTCCTCGCCATAAGCATGCGTGTCGCCGAACAGGCTGCGCTTCCAGCCACCGAAGCCGTGCCACGCCATCGGCACCGGAATCGGCACATTGATACCGACCATGCCGACTTCGATGCGGCGGCCGAATTCCCGGGCCACGTGTCCGTCACGCGTGTAGCACGCCACGCCGTTGCCGAACTCGTGTGCGTTGATCAGATCAACCGCTTCCGCGAAATCCTTGACACGCACGCATGCGAGCACCGGACCGAAAATCTCTTCCTTGTAGATGCGCATCTCCGGCGTGACGTTGTCAAACAGCGTGCCGCCGGTAAAGAAGCCATCTTCGTGGCCGGGCACCTTCAAACCGCGACCGTCGACCACCAGCGTGGCACCTTCTGCGACGCCAAGCCCAATGTAACCCTCGATACGCTCCAGTGCCTGGCGTGTCACGATCGGCCCCATTTCGGCATCGGCTTCCATGCCGTTCTTGACCACCAGACGGCGGGCGCGCTCGGCAAGGCGCGGAATGATCTTGTCGGCCACGTCGCCCACCAGCACTGCCACCGAAATCGCCATGCAGCGCTCACCGGCAGACCCGTAGCCCGCGCCGACCAGCGCGTCGATGGCCTGGTCAAGGTCGGCATCCGGCATCACGACCATATGGTTCTTGGCGCCGCCCAGCGCCTGCACACGCTTGCCCTGCTTCGCGCCGGTCTCGTAGATGTAATTGGCGATCGGCGTCGAGCCGACGAAGCTCACTGCCTTCACGTCCGGATGCACCAGTAAAGCGTCGACGACGACCTTGTCGCCCTGCACCACATTGAAAATGCCGTCGGGCAAGCCGGCTTGTTTCAACAGGTCGGCCATGAAGAGCGCTGCCGACGGATCACGCTCGCTCGGCTTCAGAATGAACGCGTTGCCGGCGGCGATGGCCACCGGAAACATCCAGCACGGCACCATGCAAGGGAAGTTGAACGGCGTGATACCGGCGACGACACCGAGCGCCTGCCGCGTGGTCCAGTTATCGATGCCCGTCGAAACCTGCTCGGTAAAGTCGCCCTTGAGCAGTTGCGGGATGCCGCAGGCGAATTCGATGACGTCGATGCCGCGCGACACTTCCCCTTGCGCATCGGAGAACACCTTGCCGTGTTCGGCCGTGATGATGGCCGCAAGCTCGTCGCGGTGCTTGTTCATCAATTCGAGGAAACGCAGCATGACCCGCGCGCGGCGGATCGGCGGCGTATCGCTCCACTTCGGAAACGCAGCTTTCGCGCTGGCGACTGCGGCATCCACGTCCGCCGTTTCGCCCAGAAGCAGCGTGCGCGGGCGTGCGCCGGTAGCCGGGTTGAAGACAGGCTGGGTACGGGTGCCGCTACCGGTGACGCGCTGGCCGTGGATGAAATGTCCGACGTCCGCGTTGTCGTTGAAGGCTTGCATGGGGGTTTCCTCGTCGTTAATGGGCGATGACCTGAGTCTAGGAGCCGGCGACCCATCTGCAAAGGCGCTATCATTGAATTCATTGTTTCCCACTGTGAACAATTAATGTATGGATAGCGAAAAAATTGAGGGCTTGTGGGTCCATCTGCACTGGCTTGGCGTACTTGCGGAGCAAGGCAGCTATACCGCGGCGGCCTCGCGCCTGGGTGTCAGCAAGGCGGCGATGAGCCAGCGCATTTCCGAGCTGGAGCGCGCTGCGGGCATCTCGTTGGTGCAACGCACCACACGCAGCGTGCGCTTGACGGAAGCCGGTCAACGGCTTGTCGAAGACACGCGAAGCCATTACGAACAGATCGCCAGCAGCTTTTCCAGCGTTCGCGAACTGGCCGGGCTCGCGCGCGGCCTGATCCGGGTCACCGCGCCGGTTGCCTTTGCACGGCAACGGCTGGTGCCCGAGCTCCCCGCGTTTTTGCGGACCAATCCGGAGGTCAGGGTTCAACTCGAGGTATCCGACAGGCTCGCCTCCCTTGCAACGGAGGGCTTCGATCTGGCGATCCGCCATAGCGCAGAAGCGCCCGACACGCACGTTGCATGGAAACTTTGCCCGACCCACTCGGTGATCGTGGCGACACACGCCTATCTGCGCAAGCGCGGCACGCCTGCTACGCCCGAAGATCTTGCCGCCCACGACTGCCTGTTCTATCCGCGCCCGACGGGCGGCGGAATGTGGTCGTTTGAACGCAAAACGGCACGCAAGACAGCCGGCGCTCCGGTCACCTTGCCAGTCAACGGGCCGTTCTCCGCCAACAACAGCGAAACGCTCCGCGATGCTGCGCTGGACGACATGGGCATCGCGCTCTTGCCGGATTTCACGGCGCAGGCCGCCGTGCGGGCCGGAAAGCTGGTCGTGGTGCTGCCGGAATGGCGCGTGACGGGCGCGTTCGCCGAGCAGCTTTACGTGCTGCGGCCCTACGCGTCGCACGTCCCGCGTGCCGTGAGCCTGTTCGTCACCTACCTGCGGGACAGCTTTGCGGGCGGATTCCCGCTGTAATGCGGGCGCGCCGCGCCCGACTTGTTCCCCCGCGTCACAAGTGTTTGTCCACTCCGGGTATTCGAACTTGACGCCAACGCGCCTAGATTAGGCACCTATCGGAGCCACACTGGCCCGACCGGTGAAAGAGCCGAACCAACCTATTCTGAGGTCTAGCATGAGCACATCAAACAAGGTCGTTGTCGTTACAGGTGCATCACAGGGCATTGGCGCTGAAGTCGTCAAGGCGTTCCGCGAGCGCGGTTACCGGGTGGTGGCCACCGCCCGCAGCATCAAGCCTTCGGAAGATCCCAACATTCTGACCGTTGCAGGCGACATCGGCGATCCGGAGACCGCTCGCCGCGTGATCAGCGAGGGCGTGGCGCGCTTCGGCCGCATCGACACCCTCGTCAACAATGCAGGGATCTTCATCGCCAAACCCTTCACCTCGTACACGTCTGAGGATTACGCCGCGATTACGAATGTGAACCTGAACGGGTTCTTCTACATCACGCAACTCGCCCTCAAAGAGATGGAGAAGAATTCGAGCGGCCACATCGTCAGTATCAGCACCACGCTTGCCGACGCCGCGATCGACGGCGTGCCTTCGGTACTCGCTTCGTTGACCAAGGGCGGCCTGAACGCGGCGACCCGCTCGCTCGCGATCGAATACGCAAAGCGCGGCATTCGCGCCAACGCGGTGTCGCCAGGGATCATCAAGTCGCCGATGCACGCGCCTGAGAGCCACGCCGCGCTTGGCGCGCTCCATCCAGTGGGCCATATGGGCGAAATGAGCGATGTGGTGGACGCCATCCTGTATCTGGATTCCGCGCCGTTTGTCACGGGCGAAATCCTGCACGTCGATGGCGGCCAGAGCGCCGGTCATTGAGCAGCAAGCGTGACGGGGCGCCGCCAGCAGGCGCCCCGTTCGTCAACAGGCTCAAGGAGAGCACGATGCCTATCGTTACGATTCAGGTTACCCGCGAGGGGACCAAACCGGGCGCCGACTCCGTCACGGCGGAAGAAAAGGCCCAACTGATCAAGGGTGTAAGCCACCTGCTGCGCGACGTACTGAACAAGCCGCTCGAAGCCACCTTTGTGGTCATCGAGGAAGTCGAGACTGAAAACTGGGGCTGGGGCGGACTGCCGGTTGACGAATATCGCCGCCAGCGCAGTGTGAAGCAGGCGTAGAAAGGTCCTTGCACCGTTTATCGATCTGCGGCGGCCGTCAGCGCCTGGTTTTCCGCGCGGGCAACGTCGACGCCTAGACCAGCGTCAGGGTGACGTCGATGTTGTTCCTCGTGGCATTCGAATACGGACACACGACGTGCGCCTTTTCAATCAACGCCTGGGCGGTTTCGCGTGCCAAACCTGGAAGCGTTATCTTCAGCTCGACCTGAATGCCGAACCCATTGGGAATCGGGCCAATACCCACGCTGCCGGCCACCGAGGCATCCGCCGGGACCGCTATCTTGTCACGCGCGCCAACGAACTTCATGGCGCCGATGAAGCACGCGCTATATCCGGCCGCAAATAGCTGCTCCGGATTGGCGCCCTGTCCTCCGCCGCCCCCGAGTTCCTTTGGGGTTGTCAGCTTAAGATCCAATCCAGAGTCCGGCACCACCGCACGGCCGTCCCGGCCTCCGGTGGCAGTTGCGTGGGCGGTGTAGAGAACCTGTTCAAGTGACATTTCCAGCTCCTTGAGTGTTGTTGGGCGAGGTAACGAGGTAGCGCGGATTGAGATACGCGAGGGTGTAGGCACACAGGCTGTGTTCCTGCCAAAGCGGCATCCGCCGCTCTAGCTATTCAACACCAAATACCCGCAGAGGCCAAACGAAAGCCACTGATCCGGGCTGCGCGGTGGTCCGCAAACGCGTCGGCGGCCTCCAGCATCCTGCGGTAACGGCCGGCCGTACCGCATGTCACAGGAAATGAGGGCCATGTAAATCTCCTAAGCTACTGATGGTTCATTGAATGCCCGGACGGGTCGCGGGGAATTTCGCTTCTGGACTAACCTTCACGAGGAGTTGCATCAACGCCTCGATCGGATGTTCGTCCAAAGCAGAAACCAGATCGACGATCTGGCCTCTCAGTGCTTCATCTGCGTAAGGCTCGCTCAACCAGTGGAATTTCTCGACCGTACGCTCCCATGTGAACGGATTGTCGAGGCCGCCTTCGAACCCGACATGGGCCTGTGAAAGCACACGCCCGTCCTTGCAGCGAATCGTCACTCGCGCGTTCAATGCCTGCGGATATTGCGCGGTGAACTGCGCGTCCGGCCGCACCGTCACCTTGCGTAGCAGAACCTGTGCGTCAGCTGCCTGGACACGTGCCGGTTCGAGCTGGGCCGGTCCCACCTGATCGTCGAGCAAGGCCGCGGCAATCAGATACTTGAGGTTGTAGTCGGCCTGCTCCTTGGTTTGTGGATCGTCCTTGGCGCCGAAACTGCCGCCCCCGGCGATATCGAAGCCAGTCTGGAAGATGTCGCACACGACTTCGTCGACCTCATCGCTGCTGATGCCGTGCTTGCGTTTCAGATCCAGCGTCGCCTCGAGAACCGGTTGGCCATGGATTAACGAGCAGTACTTTTTCATCACCGTCTGGTGGATGGCCTCCAGCCGGCTGTCGTCCCAGTCCACGTCCAAAGGCTGATCGAACATCCGCACGAGTCCATTGGGCCCTTCGAAAAGACGCAGCGGTCCTGTGAAGCCGCGCTTGGCAAGCGACGCTGAGTAGACTGCCCGCATGCCCGTGATGCCCGGAGAGAAGCCCTTCCACTGTGAAACCGGCTCGGAGTGGACGCACGTCAACGACACGTTGTCGACCGTGGCGATGGCGATGGCATGGGCGATCTGCGCAGCGTCGAGGTCAAGCAGCTTGCCCGATCCCGCGGCGGCGGATATGGCAAGCTGAATGGCGTGATTGAACCCTTTCGCCATGACCGGGACGATGGCGGTGATGCGGCATGCAATCTCGTACGCCACTGCAAGCGCGATCATGAAGTCCTCGCCGCTCGCGCGCGCATGGTCGGCCGCAGCGAGGATCGCGCCAAAGTTATCACCCGGGTGACAGAGACCGCCGGGCGACATGTAGCTGTCGAGCAGATCCACGTAGCGCACCAGGCCCGAGTTGTATAATGCGGCCTGGTCTGGCGAAGTGGTGCCTCCGCCGATCAACGAGCAAGCACCGGAGCGGCCGTACTCATCGAACTGCTCGCGCAGCGCCTTGAACGGTGTACCGGGAAGTGCGGCGATTGCGCAGCCGAGACTATCGAGGATATTTCGCTTGAACAGCCTGCGCGAATGCGGCGTCAGGTGATGACCCGCTGCCTCATAAGCGAACGTCCCGATACGCTGAGCGGTAGTAGGTGTACTCATCTGACGAAAGCCTCGCTAGAAATGGCGCGCCGTGCGGAACGGCAACCTATGGCAGCAACATCGCACCGTTCGGTAGCGAGATCAAGCGAAGGTATTGCATAGCGTATCTGTTTTTGCTGATAACCCCCTGCGCCGTACGACGGCGAGGCCGGTTCGGGTTATGTATTTCGTATTCCGCAAGGATGGATCAGGCGAACGACAAACTATCGAAGATCGTTTGACTGCAGGAAGTTGGAGTTAGAACATCAATTCGAGCGGGTACCGTCGACCACACGCCGCACGGGCACGGATAGAAGCCAACCGGAACACAAAGACGCGGATCGCCAGCGAGTAACGAATCCGGAGCAAGAGAAGGAATTTGAAAGGCGGCGTCCTTCGAGGAAGATCACCGCTTGCCCAAAAGCAAGAGCCGCAGCGAGGCGGCTCCGTAGTTCAATGAAACGAGTCTCGCGGGCAAGACAGACTGTGAGAGTCCATCCAGTCATACGATTCAGTGTTGTGCGCCCAGGCCCAGTTCCGCGGGGGCTTTTGCGCCTCATGCACGGCGGGCGCAACCTGCACGGAGGGCTGAATTTCACTGCGCGTATCCTGCAGACCGCCATCGCGGCCGGTGTTTCGTGCGTTCGATGAGTCGTATTTCATGATCTTTCCTGTTCGATTTGCGCTGAACGTGCATCATTCCTGCTCGACCAACTCTTCACGCAGCGACTGAGCAACCAGTTCGGAAAAACGCTCTAGCGCTGTAACCGAGCCATGCACAGTGCGGTATTCCTGGCGGCCAATCCTGGCGTCAAGCGTTACCGTCATTCCCGATTTTCGAGCGAGTTCCAGGATGTCCATCTGATGCTCCACGTCACAAAATCATGCAATTGGTCAGAACCTTGATACGGGTAAATACGGATTCCACGATCCCCATTCTAAGGGTTACCGACTGAACATCAACGTCGCAGTGACGAATACACTGTTTTCAATTCCAACACAATCCCATTGGACGCCCGGGCGTGGCCCGGCAGCCTATCTGACCCCTTCCCGGATACAAAACATGAGGTGGACGGTAGACTTCGGCATGGGCTGCGGCCGTCAACTCTCTGAAGCGACATGGACCGGATCGATGCGATGAAGGTGTTCGTCGCCACGCTGGACGAAGGCAGTCTCGCCGGTGCGGCGCGCCGGCTTGGCCGCTCACCCGCGGCGGTGAGCCGGGCGATCGCCTTCCTCGAAGAGCACACGGGGGCCGCTCTGCTGCACCGGACCACCCGCACCATCAAGCTGAGCGAAGCCGGCGAGCGCTATGCGTCCGCCTGCCGGCGCATCCTGACTGAACTCGAGGAAGCCGATCTGCTGGTGGCCGACGAACGCTCGGCGCCTCGAGGCCTGCTCACGGTTACGGCACCGGTCGCCGCCGGCGAGGATGTGCTGCGGGCCATACTCGACGACTTCATCGAGCACTATCCCGACGTCTCCGTCCGTCTGCAGTTGCTCGACCGTCCGGTGAGCCTGATCGACGAAGGCGTCGATGTGGCGCTGCGCATCGCCCATCTGCCGGACTCGACGCTCATCGCGATTCCCGTTGGCGACGTCCGGCGGGTCGTCGCGGCGTCGCCGCGGTACCTCGCCACGCATCCCCGCATCGACGGACCGACCGACCTCATCCAGCATCAGATCATCTCGATGACGCACTTCGGGCTGGACTCCTGGAGCTTTCCGCCGGTTGGCCGCTCCACGATTCCCCTCGTCGTGCAATTCACGCCGCGCTTCATCGTCAACACCATCCGGGCGGCAATTGCCTCTGCGGTGGCGGGCCACGGGGTCACGAGAATGTTCTCCTACCATGTGGCTCAGGAGGTCAAGCAAGGCACACTCAAGATCGTCCTGCGCGACAGCGAGCATGGGCCCCTCCCCGTCCACCTCATCACCCCTCAGGGGCGCCTTTCAGTGCCGAAAGTCCGCGCCTTTGTCGATTTCGCGACCCCACGGCTGCGCCGCCATTTCAAGCAGTTGCAACCGGTCAGCGGCACCGATTGAATCGCACGCCGGAAGAATGTCTTCCGGCCGGAGCAGATTCTCTCCCAAACCGGTTCAATCTAGACTGCCTCCATCACAAGCCCGTCCGTGGCCAGTACCCGGTGTATTGGAGGCAGCATGCAAACGTCAGTGTCGGATCAATCGAAAGGAAAAGGACTCACGTTCGCGGCCATCATCGATAGTCACGGGTTCGAGGCGTCCGCAGCGGCGTATCTCGGCGTGGTCAATCTGTTTGCTGCGCTGAGGACGAAATGAATCAACCTGCTCAATCCCTGATGGGCCCGGTCCATCGGCCGGCATCGCCCACATTGCCCAGTTACGCCGAACGCAACGAGAATCACTGGAAACGCAATCTTGCGGTCTGCGTATTCGGTTCGTTCACGACGCTCGTCAGCCTGAGCATGCTGTTGCCGTTCCTGCCGCTCTATGTGCGCCAGCTTGGCGTCGAATCGCAGTCGGCGGTCATCCAGTGGTCGGGAATCGCGTTTGGCGCGACCTTCCTCGGCACGGCGGCCACTGCGCCGCTGTGGGGACGTCTTGCCGACCGCTACGGCCGCAAGCCGATGCTGGTGCGCGCCGCAGTGGGGATGGCCGTGGTGATGTCGCTGATCGGCGTCGTGCAGACAGTCCATGAGCTGGTCGCCCTGCGTCTCATTGCCGGACTGGTGGGCGGCTACTCGTCGGCCTCGACGGTCATGGTCGGCTCGCAGGCGCCGCGCGCCCGCGCCGGCTGGGCGTTGGGGATACTCTCGACCGGGGCGCTCGCGGGCAATCTGGTCGGACCGTTGATCGGCGGGTTGCTGCCGGAATGGATCGGGATACGCGGCACCTTTTTCGCCGGCGGGGCGATGATCGCAGTGGCGGCCCTCCTCACTATCTTCGTCGTGAAGGAGGACTTCAATCCTGCCGACCACGCGAAGAACCGCGCCCGCGCAGCCAGCGAAGCCGCCGTCGCCTCTAAAAGAACCAACTACGTGGTCGTGGCTGCCTTGCTGGTTACGGCGATGATGGTTCTGCTCGCGAACATGTCGATCGAACCGATCATCACCGTGTATATCGGCACGCTGGGCGTGCCTGCGGGAAATCTCGCCCGCATCGCAGGCGTGGTCATGGCCTGTTCCGCGTTGGGCAGCATGTTGACGGCAGCGCGGCTCGGCGCGCTGGCCGATCGCATCGGAAGCTGGAATGTCATTATCGGCTGCCTTGTGCTCACGGGCCTCGTGATGATTCCGCAGGCCTTCGTCACCCATTGGTGGCAACTGGCGGGCTTGCGCATGCTGATGGGCATGACCCTCGCGGGCCTGCTGCCGTCTATCGCCAAGCTGGCCAGAAGTTCGGTCGACGAAAGCAGGACAGGCCAGATGCTCGGCTATCTGCAATCGGCCCAATTCAGCGGCCAGGTCGTCGGTCCGTTGATTGGCGGACAGATCGGCGTCGCGCTTGGCTTGCACTCGGTGTTTTTCGTTACGGGGTCCTTGCTTGTGGCCTGCGCGGGACTCGCGCAATGGGCGCGGAAGTCGTGAAGGAGGCGGGTCTCGAGCACCCGCCCAACCGCCCTGCGCATCCGTATCCCCCCCCGCCGTTACGTAGCCTGCGCGAACGGCTATTGCGCGCTGACCTTGCTCGGCTTGGTCGCCTTCTCGAGCTTGTTGTACGCGAACTCCGGAACCCGTTTCAAGGCATCCTTGGTGGCGCCCGCCAGAAAGAGATTGCCGTTGCGGATTTCGAAGTGGTCAACCGGAATCGCGACGTAGTGGTTGCCCATCCCCAGAAAGCCTCCTACCGAAAGCACCGCGTAGGTAGCCTTGCGATCCGGCGCAATGATCAGGTCATAGATGCTGCCGACCTTGTCGTTATTGTCGTTGTAAACCGGTTCGTCAACCAGCGCCTTGCGCACGCTCCAACCGTGCAGCAGGTCGTTGTTTTCTTCCACCGTGCCGCCCAGCGGCTGAATGCCGGCAAGCTGTGCACGAGCGGCAGGTAATGCACAGGCGAACAGGAGAGCGCCGGCGCATACGAATGTCTTCGCTTTCATTTTCAGCATCATGATCCTTACCGTGGGTGAGAGTCCTAGGTAGACACCGGGTAGCACGTGCCATGCCCAACCCTGGTCGTACCGTGACGCAAACACAAATCTGACGCGCCGGTTAAGATGCCTTCTAGGCGTTCACTGTTCGGCTCGCGCCACGCCGTGACACTGGGTCCGGCTCACCACCCTCACCCCTGGATCAATCATCACTCATGCGCGTTGGCGATGAATGCCCTGCTCCGGCGCTCGAATGCCGAAAACTGAGCAAAGCCTACGGGAGCGCTCGCGTCGTCCTCGCGCAACTCGACTTCATGCTCGACCCGGGCGAGTTCGTCGCGATCATGGGCGACTCGGGGGTCGGCAAATCGACGCTTCTCAATCTGATTGCGGGGCTCGACGCCCCCGATAGCGGCGACGTGCTGATCGACGGCGCGCTGGTGTCCGCTCTCGACGACGATGCCGCCACCCGCCTGCGTCGCCAGAAGCTCGGTTTCGTCTTTCAGGCTTTTCACGTGTTGCCGCATCTGACGCTCGCGCAGAACGTCGCGCTGCCGCTGCTGCTCAACAACCTGCCACCGGCGCATGCGCTCGACATGCTCGCGGCGGTCGGCCTCGCGGGACGCGGCGGCGACTTCCCACGGCAGTTGTCCGGCGGCGAGTTGCAGCGGGTGGCGATTGCTCGCGCGCTAGTCCACCGTCCGCGGCTGATTCTGGCGGACGAGCCCACCGGTAACCTCGATCCGGATACCGCCCATGAAGTGCTGGCGCTGTTTCGCTCGGAAGCCAAGGCGAACGGCGCCGCGACCATGATGGTGACGCACTCCGAGGCGGCTGCGGCGGTCGCAGACCGTGTGCTGGTTCTGAGCGAAGGCGGTCTGCATGCAGCGGACCATGGCAGCGTGCAGCGGATCGGTTCGCCCCATGAGTGAGGTTGCGCCGGCACGGCCTGCTCATTCGATGGGTAGCGGGCGCCTCACGCGCTGGCTGCTCGAAGCGGAATGGCGCAGCCAGCGGGGACGCGCGATCGTAGCCGTGGCGACGATCGCGCTCGGCGTGGCGCTCGGTTACGCGGTGCAGTTGATCAACAGCGCGGCGTTCAACGAATTCTCCGCAGCCGCGCGAAGTCTCTCGGGCCAGGCTGACCTGCAGGTGCGCGGCGCGCAGCCGACGTTCGACGACGCGTGGTATCCGCGGCTTGCTAATGAACCCGGCGTGGCCCTCGCGAGCCCGGTGCTCGAACTGGATGCCACCGTGCCGGGGAAGAATACGCCGCTCAAAGTACTCGGCATCGACGTGTTCAAAGCCAGCCAGATTGCGCCGGATCTGGTCGGCGTGCCCGCTTCGCAAAGCCCCATGGATACGCTCGCCGATGACACCGTATTTCTGTCGCCCGCGGCCCGGCAATGGTTGAACACGGCGATCGGCCAACGCATTTCGTTGCTTAGCGGGACGGCAAGCGTGCCGTTTCGGGTGGCTGGCGGCATCGTGCGGGCGCGGCCTGGTCAACGCATTGCGGTGATGGATATCGCCGCCGCGCAGTGGCGTTTCGCGCGACTCGGCAAACTCTCCCGCGTCGACCTCGAACTGGAGCGCGGCGTCGATCGGGAAAGCTTCAGGCGCGATCTGCAGGCGCGCCTTGGCCGCCAACTGGTGGTCTCCGAACCGCGCGACGTCGAAAGCCGCACTGACCGGCTATCCCGCGCATATCGCATCAACATGAACGTGCTCGCACTCGTGGCGCTGTTTACCGGCGCGTTTCTGGTGTTTTCGACCCAGGCGCTGAGTGTCGTGCGGCGCCGCTCGCAGCTTGCCATGCTGCGCGTGCTCGGCTTCACGCGTGGCCAGTTGCTGCGCCAGATCCTGATGGAGGGCGCGCTGCTCGGCGTGCTCGGTTCGCTTGCCGGTCTCGCGCTCGGTTACGCCTTGGCCAGCGCGGCGTTGCGTTTCTTCGGCAGTGACCTGGGCGGCGGCTATTTCCCTGGCGTGCGTCCACGTGTCGGCTTCGAGCCGCTGCCGAGCGCGATCTTTCTCGCTTTAGGTGTGGGCGTGTCGATACTCGGCAGTCTCGCGCCCGCGCTGGAGGCTGCCCGCGCCCGCCCAGCGGCTGCACTGAAAGCCGGCAGTGAAGAAGGCGCCCTCGCGAAGCTTGCGACGCCGTGGCCCGCGCTGGGCTGCCTCGCGCTCGCCGGCGTGCTGACGCAAATGCCGCCGATTTTCGACGCGCCGATTCTCGGCTACCTCGCCGTCGCGCTTCTGCTTGTGGGAGGCATTGCGTTGATGCCGCGCTGCACCGCCCTGCTGTTTACCGCAATCGGCCGTTCGCGCGCGGGACGCGGCGCGGGGACCACCAGCGCGCTGTCGCTCGCACGCCTCGCGAATGCGCCAGGCCAGGCCTCGGTGGCGATGAGCGGCGTGCTGTCGAGCTTCGCCCTGATCGTTGCGATGGCGATCATGGTGGCCAGCTTTCGCGTCTCCGTCGACGAGTGGCTCGAGCATCTGCTGTCCGCCAACCTTTACGTGCGTGTGGCGCCGAGCGGCGACACCGGCGTGCTGAGCCTCGACGATCAGGCAAAAATTGCGGCGGTAGCCGGCGTCAAAACCGCCGCGTTCACCCGCACGTCTCAACTGACGCTGGATCCCGCGCGTCCCGCGGTTGTCTTGCTGGCGCGCCAGATCGACGCCGCCGATCCCGGTGCCAGCCTGCAGATGTCCGGACCCGTCCTGCCCGAAGCGGCGTTGCAGGGCGCGACGCCAGCGTGGGTTTCCGAGGCCATGGTCGACCTGTACGGCTACCGGTTGGGACAGCATGTCGAACTGCCGCTCGGCGGACGCAACCGCTCGTTTGTCGTGGCCGGCGTATGGCGCGATTACGTGCGGCAGACGGGGGCGATCGAGCTGCGGCTCGCCGACTATCGACGCTTGACCCACGACACCGGTGCGACCGACGCGGCGATCTCCGTCGCACCCGGCGTGAGTGTCGAACAGGTGATGAGCGGGCTGCGCACGCTGCCCTTCGGCAATGCGCTGGAGTTCTCGCAACCCGGCGAGATTCGCGCCCGCTCACTGAGCATTTTTGACCGCAGCTTCGCGGTCACCTATCTGCTGGAAGCAGTCGCCATCGTCATCGGTTTGTTCGGTGTGGCGGCAACTTTCTCCGCACAGACGCTCGCCCGCTCGCGCGAGTTCGGCATGCTGCGTCACGTGGGCGTGACGCGTGTTCAGATCCTCGCCATCCTTGCCAAGGAGGGCGGCATGCTGACTGCGCTGGGTATTGCCATGGGCTTCGTCTTGGGCTTTGCCATCAGCCTGATCCTGGTGTTTGTGGTCAACCCGCAGTCGTTTCACTGGAGTATGTCGCTGCATATGCCGTGGCTCGTGTTGAGCCTGGTAGCCATCGTCATGCTGGTCGCCTCGTGCGCGACCGCCGTGGTCGCGGGACGCCGCGCGGTCTCGGTGGACGCAGTACGCGCGGTGAAGGAGGATTGGTGATGCGGCTGATGAGCTTGAGCGCGTCATCCGGTGTCTTCATCCGGGTCGTCTGTGAACGGGTAACGATCGCACTCCGAACCGTATTGCGGACGCTTGCTCCGCTCTGTGTGTGGACCCTGATCGGCATTGGCATTCCCGCCATGGCAACGCCTCCTCAGTTCGCCGTGGTCGCGCCCGGACACCCGTTGGACTTTCCTGTGGATACGGGCGCACATCCCGCATTCCGGACCGAATGGTGGTATGCCACGGGCTGGCTCAATACACCGGACGGCAAGCCCCTCGGCTTTCAGATCACGTTCTTCCGCTCGGCCACGGGGCATGACGCAGCAGACCCGAGCGCCTTCGCACCTACACAACTGATCATCGCGCATGCAGCGCTTAGCGATCCCGCTTTCGGCAAACTGGTACATGACCAGAAGGTTTCGCGGCAAGGCTTCGGCCTCAGCTATGCGAAGCCGGACAATACCGACGTCAAGCTCGATTCCTGGCGAATGGTGCGCGCCGCCGACGGCCACTACACCGTGCTCGCCCAGGCGGGAGAGTTCGCACTGAGCCTGTCGCTCACGCCGACGCAAGCGCCGCTCCTTCAGGGTCAGCAGGGCTACTCGCAGAAAGGCCCACTTTCCAGCGAGGCAAGCTACTACTACAGCGAGCCGCAACTGCGGGTGAGCGGCAGCGTCACGCGGCCGTCGCGTTCGACCGGCGGTTCGGCCATCCCGGGCGCGCCCACAACTGTCAACGGCGTGGCGTGGCTCGACCACGAATGGTCGAGTACGCTCCTGAGTCCCGATGCCGCGGGTTGGGATTGGCTCGGCGCTAATTTGCCGGACGGTTCGGCGTTGATGGCGTTCAAGGTGCGCGGCCGCAGTGGCGGCGCCGTTTGGGCCCACGCGGCGCTGCGCGACGCAAGCGGCAAGGTCACCACGTTCGATCCGGGCGAGGTGGACTTCGTCCCGCAGCGGACGTGGCGCTCGCCGCGTACGAACGCGGTCTATCCGGTGGCCGAGACCGTCAGGACCGGCCCGCTGACGTGGCAACTGGAGCCACTGCTCGACGACCAGGAAATGGACACCCGCGATTCGACCGGCTCGGCCTACTGGGAAGGTGCGGTGACGGTGAAGGGCGCAGGTGAAGGCACCGGCCGCGGCTACCTGGAACTGACCGGCTATCAGGCACCGCTCGGCCTGCAGAACACGACGAAAGCAGCGAGGTAATGCCGCGAGGCGTGCGTACAGTGCATTAAAGACCGGCTACCGTGACCCATAACTGCGCTTTCAGCGCGCGCGTGGCGTCGTCCGTCTGCTCGTAGGGCTGGGCTTGCACAACCACGAGACGCCAGAACGACGAGCCGATATGACGCAACTCCACCTGGGTTTTCATCGAAGGCGCCGCGATGAGGTGGCCGTCAGTGGACCAGCTTTCGTGACCGTCGATCGTCTCGCGGATGCCGGGGACGCCGAGCGGCATGGTCGCGGCGTTGTTGCGGATGTAGGCGGGAATGTATTTGTTGAAACCGACGTCGGGCAAGTCTTCACGGGCGAACACGATCGCCGCCCTGCCGTTTGCTGCAGTGAAGGTGTAGACCTCTTGCCCGGTTTCCGCTCCCGTCACCGAGAGCTTCCAGATGCCATCGATGTCCACGCTCGCCCGGGTGACCGGATTGGTCCATGTGATCGAGGAAGCGGCATTCTGCGCTGGGTTCGCCTGATGTCGATCGCTGGACTGGCCCTGGAATGTGTACCATGTCCACAGCGAGCACGAAAAAACGACGAGGGCTAACGCAACGATGGCCTTCCGCGAGAGGCCACGCTTTTTCGGCCTGGCGTTAGCGGCGGCCGCCGTATCGGATACCCTTTGACGGCCCGGCGCGACCGGCGAAGGTTTCACGCCTGCGCTGCCGTCACGCGGCGCGGCGCTCTGCTGCGGCGCGCTGGCTGACGGCCCCTGCACTTTCGGCACCTCCCGCTCGCGGGCAGCGAGCTCCCGGTCGTAGGCTGTTCTCCGGTCCGGGTCGCCTAACACTGCATAGGCCTCGTTGATGATGCGCATGATGCGCTGCGCATCCGGGCTGGGATTTTTGTCGGGATGGTAACGCTGGCTCAGCGCCTTGTAAGCGGCACGAATCACCTCCGCCGGCGCGCCGCGTGTGACCTTGAGATTGTCGTAATGGGTATGCATAGGCTTTCCAGAGGGATTCTTCCCTTATCGACAGCATATCGGCTCAAAAGCAAAAAGCTTTAAGCGGGACAGATGGTGAAGCGAGCTTAAGCGACCCGTTCGCATCCGTCTCCCCTCTGGGCACGCGGGTTGCTGACGCCGCGCATGGTGATTGATTCACCGGCTACCGCTTGCCGGCGCCACACGCTTGATCAAGCGCGTGCTCCGCCAGGCCCGCAACCGCGACGGAGCGCGAAGCGATGGATATTCCCGAACCCACCCGAAGGCGTCATATCCGCCACGCGCGGCGCCGCGCGCGCTCACGGGCCATGTCGCGCTATGCCGGCAAACCACTGAGCCTGCTCTGGCGTTACATCGCCCGGCGCAAAGTCTCGCATCTGATCGTACTGACGAGCGTGGTTGCTGCCGTCGGTTGCGCGCTGGCCGCGCAATACGGCATCAAGAATCTGGTCGACGCCCTGCCGTCCGGGCGCGCGCATCCCGCCAACGTGATGCGCGCATTCGTCATACTCGTCGGGCTGATTCTCGCCGACAACCTGTTCTGGCGCGTCGGCGGCTGGATCGCCGCGCGCGTCTTCGTGACCGTGACCGGCGACATCCGGCGCGAGATGTTCGCCTATCTGACCGCGCATCCGCCGGTGTTTTTTGCGGACAAGCCACCGGGGGTGCTCTCGAGCCGGATCTCGGCAACGGCTAACGCCGTGTACGTGCTCGAAAACACCGTCTCGTGGACCGCGCTGCCGCCCTGCCTGACGGTGATCGGCGCCATTGCGATGGTCGCGACCGTCAGCGTGCCGATGAGCATTGCGTTGGTGGCGATCTCCGCCACCCTCGCATTCGCGGTGTTCGTACTGGCCAAGAAAGGCACCGGGCGGCACCAGGCGTTCGCTGCGCGGGCGGCCTCGGTGGACGGCGAACTGGTCGACATCATCGGCAACATGGGGCTGGTACGGGCGTTCTGCGCCGTCCGGTCGGAAGGGCGCCGCTTCGACGAGCGCCTCTCCACCGAAACCCAGGCGCGTACCCGCAGCCTGCTTTACCTGGAAAAATTACGCCTGCTGCACGCGCTCGCCACCGCGCTGCTCTCCGCCGCTATGCTTGGCTGGACCCTATGGCTTTGGAGCGTGGATCGCGCCACCACCGGCGATGTGGTGCTGATCAGCTCGCTCGGCTTTGCGATCCTGCATGGTACCCGCGACCTGGCCGTGGCTTTCGTGGACCTCACCCAGCACGTGGCTCGCCTCGGCGAAGCCTCGGCCATCCTGCTGACGCCGCACGAGATGCCGGAGCACAACGACGCGCCGGTGCTGCAGGTGAGCGACGCCACGATCGAGTTCAGGGACGTGACCTTCGCTTATCCTGGCCGACGGCCGGTGCTCAATGGCCTGAACCTGCAAATCCGGGCCGGCGAGCGGGTCGGACTGATTGGCCCATCGGGCGCCGGCAAATCGACCATCCTCGCCTTGATCCAGCACTTCTACGAACCGGCGGGGGGAAGTGTCACGATCTCGGGTCAGGACATCGCCAAGGTCAGCCTCGACAGCCTGCAGGCCGCGATTTCGGTCGTACCGCAAGACGCCTCGCTGTTTCACCGCACGCTGCTCGAGAACATCCGTTACGGCGTGCCGAAAGCCTCTGAGGCCGACGTGCGACGCGCCTGTGAGGACGCCAATTGCCTCGACTTCATCGCCGCGATGCCCGACGGCCTCAACACCATCGCCGGCGATCGCGGCACCCGGCTATCAGGCGGCCAACGGCAGAGAATCGCCATTGCACGCGCCATCCTCAGGGATTCGCCAATTCTGCTGCTCGACGAAGCGACCTCGTCGCTCGATTCGGCATCGGAAGCAGCGATTCAGTCTGCGCTCGAACGGCTGATGCAGAACCGCACAGTGGTCGCCATCGCCCACCGTCTATCCACCCTGCAAACCTTCGACCGGATCCTGGTGATCAACCGGGGTCGAGTTACCCAGGACGGCTCGCCGGCGGAGCTCGCGAAGCAGCCGGGCGTCTACCGCGACACGCTGATGCGTCAGCGCAAGCGTACGACACCGTCTGAGCTTGCGTGAGCCGCGCAGCACAGGTGGCAAGGTCTCCGAAATAGCACGACAACGTTTGCGTGACTGCCCCTTCACAAAACGCCTCGGCTATTTGCGCTCCAACGCGAATAAACGCTGAAGATGTTCAGAGAAAATGCCGATATAAGGTCTTGCATCTAAATCCAGGCTAGGGGCACTGATGGTTTCGGTAGCTCGAATAAAGGGAGCGTTCACGGTCGACGGCACCGATCCAGAGCTGGTGCGCTCGCAGATGGAGGCATTCGGCCGCCAAATCCCGCTGCTCTACTTCATGCTGGTGGTCAACACCATGGCCGTGGCCGTCACGCACCTCGCGTGCGCGCCCGCGTGGCTCGTCATCGATATACCCGCCACCCTGTGCGCCGTCTGCCTGATTCGTTGCGTGCGGTGGTGGTTCTTCCGGCACCAGACGCTGACCCACGAGAAAGCCGTGCCGGAATTGCGCAAGACCTTTTGGCTCACCGGCGTAATCGGCATCGCCTTCACGACGTGGGCAGTACTACTGTTCCATTACGGCCCCGCCTACGAACAGGCCCAGGTGGCGTTCTACATGGCGACCACGGTGGTGGGATGCGTGTTCTGCCTGATGCATCTGCGTGCCGCCGCGCTTCTGCTGCTGACGATCGTGATCGGTTCTTTCACGATCGTCCTGCTGGCTGCGAGCCGGCCGGTTTTTATCGCCATGGCGGTCGACATGCTGTTTGTCGGGGTCGCCCTCGCCTTTATCGTTCACCTCTACTACCGTAACTTCGCGAGCCTCGTGTCTTCGACGCGCGCACTGCTGGCAAGCCAGGCCGTCACACAGAAACTCAGCGACGACAACTTCCGCCTCGCCAATATCGACAGCCTTACGAGCCTGCCGAACCGGCGCAGTTTCTTCTCGTCGCTAACCGCGCTGGCCGAGCAAGGCACCGGCGAGACCGCCCCCTTTCACATGGGCCTGATCGACCTCGACGGATTCAAGCAGGTCAACGACATCTATGGCCACGCGAGCGGCGACCTCGTGCTCAGGGAAGTCGGCGCACGGCTTCTGGAACTGGCCGACCCGGCGATTTTCTTTGCGCGACTGGGCGGCGACGAATTCGGCATCATCATTCAACGGCGCCTCACCGAAGACGAACTCGACCGTCTCGGGCAGACGCTTTGCGCGCGGCTGAGCCGCCCTTACACGGTAGGCGGTAACACGGCGGAGTTGTCGGGCACGATCGGCTGGGCTGGCTTGCCGCCCGCGAGCGTCAGCGTGGCGGAAATTTTCGAGCGCGCCGATGCGGCGCTCTACGTCGGCAAGGAGAGCCGCCGCGGCACCGCGGTGGTATTTTCTGCCGAGCACGAACACCGCGTACGGCGCGCCAGTCTGGTGGCACAGGAGCTCAAGGCCGCGAACCTCGACGCCGAACTCTATCTGGAGTTTCAGCCAATCTACGACGTCGCCACGCGCAGTGCGGTCGGCTTCGAAGCCCTCGGCCGGTGGCGCAGTCCGAAGCTCGGCCAGGTCAGGCCGGAAGAGTTTATCCGCATCGCCGAGCGTACCGATCTGATCCGCGTGGTCACCGAGGTGCTGTTGCGCAAGGCACTGGCCGAAGCCGCCAACTGGCCCGCCCACATGTATCTCTCGTTCAACCTCTCGGCCCTCGACATCTCGTCGGTGCCGCGCGCCCGCCAGCTGCTCGATATCGTGCAGGAAAGCCCGACCGATGCGGAGCGGGTGCATTTCGAAATCACGGAGACGGCCGTGACGCGCGACTTCAAGCAGGCGCGCGCCTCGTTGTCGCTGATCAAGCAGGTGGGCTGCCACGTGTCGCTCGACGACTTCGGAACCGGCTACTCGAGCCTGAGCTATGTCCACCGGCTGCCCTTCGACACGATCAAGATCGATCGCAGTTTTGTGGCCGAGGTCGATACGGACGCTGCGTCCGCCAAGATCATCCGGTCGGTGATGGATCTCTGCAGAAACCTCGGGCTCGAGTGCGTGGTGGAAGGCGTCGAAACCGAATCACAGTGCGAAATGCTGACTGCCCTGGGCGGACGGGTGATGCAAGGTTACCTGTTCGGCAAGCCTATGCCGGCTGACGCAATGATCGCCTTCCAGCTCAATGCCGTTTAAATGCGAGCTACGCTACCCTGCCAATTCGTCTCCCAAACCACGGCGCACGCCAGCCGAGGCGGCTCTCTCTTCGAGTGCGCGCAGCGCTTCCTTGAGTCTTTTCACACGACTGACCTGGGATGGCACCCGCGCCACGCCGGACAAGCCGTCCACCCGATCCCGCCAGTAGCTGAGGGGCAACGGACGATCCACCGTCGCAATCCGCGGCAGCAGGTTTTCAAGGTGTTCGATATCTTTTTCGAGCTGGAGGTGATTCATTACTGGTCCCCGGAAATACCGAGCAAACGCTTCAAAAAGTTAACGTTTAGGTTAATGGCCGTTTGTTTCTCTGTTTTTTGCAAGTGTGATCGCTTCAGGTGGCAAGACTTGACCGTCCGTCTCAGTTTTATGGAAAGATGGATTTCGGCAGGTGGCAGTTTAGTATTTCAGCGTTTAATAACGCCATGTAGCAGACCGGCAAGGCCGGATAACACCACATCACTCGCCCTTTCCAAACTATTTCTTTTAATAACAGCAATAGTGCCACGACCCAGTGGCAGTATTTATGTACGATATAGAATGTGTTTTAAACAAAGGCTCCGATCACGCAAATATCTGGCAATGTTAATGTCCTTCGACGACCGATGACTTTATTCGTAGAGAAGCAAGATCTGGAGGCTGCCAGCCATCAGGCGCCAGGCGACCCAGTTGCCGTGCCGGAAGAGCCTCGGTCGCTCGCGCCCGGTATTGTCCGCAGTCACTTCGACACGCGCGGCGCGTTGATCACGCCTTTGCTGGCGTGGCGCGAGCGGGTCGGCCATGTCATCGACGTGCTGCCTCCGTCAGCGGGGATCGACAATTCGTTCAGCGCTTCCATTGACCGCTATACGGTCGGCGAACTGACGTTTACCGACTGTCACTCTGACCGCCTCATCCTCGATCGCTCAATTGCCCGCATCTCCACGGACCGGGTGCGCGACTACGCTTTCCACGTGTTCCTCGACGGCGGCATGGAATCGATCAACGGGCAATATCAGCGAGCTCGAAACACTTCGGTCATGGCGAGCCTTGTGGCATTGGACATGAATCAGCCCGCACGCATGCAGCGCAGCGCGTGCCGGGTCCTTACCGTTTTCGCGCCCGTGGCGCTGGTTGAAACGGTGGTTCCTGACGCGGACGCGTTGCATTGCCGTGTCATGGAAGACCGGACACCCCTGACGCGATTGGTCATCCAGCATTTCGCTTCGCTCGCCGACAGCCTCCCACGCATGAGCGCTGACGAAGCGCAGACCACCTTGCGTACGAGTGTCCAGTTGCTAGTCGCGGCATTCGGCAAAGAGGCGCGGCTAACCGGCAACGCGCGCGCGGCGACCCGTGCCGCGATGGTCAGTCAGGTGAAGCGTTATATCCGGGCCAATCTCCACCAGGCTGAACTCTCGCCCGAAAGCCTGATCCAGGTGCTGCAACTGCCGCGCCCTACCCTGTACCGCATGTTTCAGCATGAAGGTGGTCTCGGCACGTATATCCGCAACCTCAGGCTGCGCGAGGCGGCAGACGAACTAGTGGGCTTTCCGCATTTGCCCGTCACGGACATTGCTTATGGCCTTGGCTTCAAAAGCCCTTCAGACTTTACGCGCGCGTTTCGCCGCGCCTATGAGATTTCACCGCAAGATTTCCGGGCGCGAGCGCTGGTATCGCGCCGCCGTTAAAGCGTTGGGCGGCCCCGCCCTGATTTGCACTGCAATCTATTTGCCCGCAATTCGACGCTTCCTTATCTGACCATTTTGTCATCCGCGCGTCAGCATTGCGCCCTGACTGCGCCCGTAAACTGACATGGCGTTGTGGAGACCTGTATTCGGCACCGTTTCAAGAAATAAGCCGAAATCCTAACGTCCTTCCTTCAGGAGTCGATAATGTCCCGAATCGCTTATATTGCAGTAGCAGTTTCTGCCATTGCCTGCGCAGCACCCGTCTTTGCGCAGGATGCCCCCAGCGCCACTCAACCGGCAACGACCGTCGGAAACGGCAACGCAAACGGCGTTGTTAATACAAGCGCTCCCTCCAACAGCGGTGTAGGCATGGACACCAGCGGCCAGACCGCCGCTGGCGCCCCGGCTGGCCTCACCCGCGCGGAGGTGAAGCGTGAGTTGTACCAGGCCGAAACCGACGGCGAGCTCAAGACCCTCAATCGGACCGTCTACAACGGCGGCAGTTGAGCCAGCGCACGTGACTCGCAACGTGCTGAGCCCGGTGCCCGGCGCGTTGCCCGATGACGCCGGTAACGGCCGTTGACGCGTCCCTCCCGCGCGCCGGTCACAAAGGCCGGCCCGGAGGGGCGGCGCAGCGCTGTGCCAGGCCGCACCTAGTTGCCAGAGCTAGCGTGCAGCATGGGCCACACCATCGTAAATCTGACGTCGCCGCGCGCCGGCACGTACAGTTCGCGGCTGCGCTGCGCGCCGTCCAGACTGGCCGTCAGGCGATAGCGCCCCTGCGGAAGCCGCGCGAACAGATACGGTCCATCCGAGGTGGCGTTGAACACGACCGTTCCGTCTGATCTGGACACCTGCACTGCCACGCCCGACAGATACTCGCCGGATCCGGTCGTGAAGGTCGCGCGCATGTTGTACCTGGACGCGAGTCCGCGCAACGCCGCGACTTCATCCTGGCCCACGCCACCCGTCACATAAGCGATACCGTGGTTGTCATGTGCGACCGGTATGTCGCTGGGCACCGTATTGCGCACCGACGCGTCTTCGGTCGGCAGCGGTGCCGGAGCCGGCATCCTCTGAGCCGGCGGTTCATTGATGGATACGGGATGAGTAGGCGGCTCGCGGCTGGCGAGCTGTTGACGGGCAGGCGGCTCACGCGTGGCCACCTCGTGCGGCGGCGGCTTGCGTTCGGGCACGTCCCGAACCGTTGCGGGTGCAGGGACCGGAGCGGGTACGGCAGTGGGCGCCGCCCGCGGCCTCGCAATGCCGGATTCGCAACTCAGGCCGGGTATGTCAGCGCCTCCGTTAGCAGGCCGCCCCTCAAGCACCCATGACGGCAGCGTGACACCTTGCCCCTTGGCGCGCGGCGTCAGCGTATCGCGCATGCGCCCCGCCACCGCGCTGCGCTCTTGCGGGGTCGACGCGCGGTGCATTTGTGCGCAGAATTCGATCCGCTCGTCATCGCTGAGCAATTGCGACGGCACGGCCTCAGACGGCGCTCCGCGCGCGCTTAAGCCGATTGCGGCTACGCCACACACGAGCGCCCACCGGATAGTTTTCGACGAACCGGACAGTAGAGTGGACATGCGTATTCTCCGGGGCAAGCTCGGGCGCTCAGCGTTGGGTCGATTCGGGGGCGTCTTCGAGCGCTTCGCTTAACTAACGACGAGCAACAACGGCAGGCGTGGTCTTGCGGGGATAAGTTGCGGGCAGAGCCAGAGCGAAACCCAATCGCAGTGTAGCAAACCCGCTTATGTCCGCCGCTACCGGCGGGCCGCCCGGAGTAGTCGATCTCCGCCATGTTCCAGCGCGATTGATCCGAACCCGCGCAGTGACGCTGCAACTTCGCACGACGCGCCATGTCACGTTGCGCCCCCTATTCTTCGGCGACGCCCCTAGGAAACGAACGGCAACTTCTGATCACGCGCCGCGGCGAGCATCGACACGGTAATCTTGCGCACCTCGAGTTTGCTTTGCGTGATGTGCGCACGCAGCAGAATGGTGGCTTCCGGCAAGCGGTTGCGCTCGATCAGGTGCAGCATGGTCGAGTGTTCGTCGTAGGTCGCGCTGGTCCGATGCGGCTTGAGAAAATCCAGCCGCCGCACAATGCGGATGCGCTCGGTGACCTCGTTGTGCACCCTAAGCATTTCTCCATTACCGGTCGCGGCCACCAGTTGACGGTGGAAATTCTCGTCCATCCCAAACATGGTAACGGGATCGCTTTCGCGCAGCTCGGGCTCGACGCACCAGACCGCCTTGAGCGGTTCGATTGCCTCGTGCGGCGCGTTGCCCGAGGTCAGCCGCTCGAGCGAGGCGAGTTCGAGCACGATGCGCAGATCGTAGAGCTGGTCCAGTTGCTCGAAGTTGATCTGCGAGACTTTCCAGCCGCGCCGGAAGCCGACCTCCAGATAACCCTCGCGTTGCAGGCGGAACAGGCCATCGCGCATCGGCGTGCGCGATACGCCGTAGTGTTGGGCGATATCGCTTTCGGAGAAACGGTCGCCGGGGAACAGCCGGAAACTGAAGATGTCGCTCTTCAGTTGCTGGTACACCTGCTCGGCCAGCGGGTTGGGTCCGTTGGTCACAAACGGCGAGCTCGCCAGCTTCACGTCGCTCGTTTCGTTTTCACTCATATGGCTACATCTCCTTGCTATGTTCTTATCATGGGTGCACTCATGGTGTAGCGATGAGACTCACATGGGCTGCGACGATTTTCCAACCCCGGTGCGCCTCTCCCGCTTCCCCCGCGCGCGCCCAGGTCTGCATTTGCCGGCCGAGCAACGAGGTCGCATCGCTGGTGAATTCGGTGCTCACGGTGGCGTAATCGGTGCCGAAGGTGGTCACCACGGTACGGTACAGCCGCCGCGACGCGGGCACGGGGTCGGCCGAGGCCCGCCACGCGCGAATCGCTTCGCCGCCGTGCTGCACTTCGGCGATCCCGTAACGCACGGTTTCGGGCGTATGCCAGAACAACGCATTCATCGTGTCGATATCGTTGTCGACCAGTGCGCGTTCGTATTCGACAAACGCAGCTGTCACCTCGGCGACGATTTCCGGCTTGTTGACTTCCATCCTCACAGTCCCTCTTTGAATGCTGCAAGCGGCGCGGTCCAACCCACAATGCCGCCCTGCGAACGAATCATTTCCAGACTCGCCTGTTTAAAAGCCGGAAAGTAGCTGGCGGTCGCATCTTCGACCAGCAGGCATTCGTAGCCGCGGTCGTTGGCCTCGCGCATCGAGGTCTGCACGCAGACCTCGGTCGTGACACCGGCGAACAGCAAATGTGTGATGCCGCGTACGCTCAACGCTTCGCCTAACCGCGTGGCATAAAACGCGCCTTTGCCAGGCTTGTCGATCACCAGTTCGCCTTCCAAGGGCGCTAGCGCATCGATGATCGCATTGCCAGGTTCGCCTCTCACCAGGATCCTGCCCATCGGTCCGGGCTCGCCAATGCGCATTTGCGGTGCGCCGCGCAGCCGCTTCGCAGGCGGGCAATCGGACAGGTCCGGCGCATGTGACTCGCGCGTATGTACCACCAGCAAGCCGGTTTGACGGGCGAGCGCAAGCAGTTCGGCAACCGTCGGTACGATGTCTGCAAGCAAGGAGACATCGTTGCCGAGCGACTCGCCGAAGCCGCCCGGTTCGATGAAATCGCGCTGCATGTCGATGATCACGAGCGCGGTGTGCTGCGGTTCGAATACGAACGCGGAAGGTAACGCCTGAACTTCGATGCTCATGGTCTAAGCCTTGTTATAGCGTGCGGCGCCTGACGCGGCACGCATCGAACGATGTCCGCGCACGGGCAGGCACCTGCCGATACCCCGTTTTGCGTGGTGCGATTCATCCTTATCCTTATCCTGAGCCTCAGGCGAGCGTCTAATGGACCGCCTCGTCCATATGCCCCGCCATGTGCCGTCCCAGCACGGCACGTTCCGCTCCGGCTGCAGGTGTTTCATAAACCAGCCGTCCCTCCGCCATCACCGCAATGCGGTCGGCCAGTTCCAGCAGTTCATCCAGATCCTCGCTGACGAGCAGCACGGCCGCGCCCGCATCGCGCGCTGCAATCAGCCGCGCGTGAATATCCGCGACCGACGCAAAATCGAGGCCGAACACCGGGTTCGCAACGATCAACACATCCACGGGCTGGCCCAACTCGCGCGCAAGCACCGCACGCTGCACGTTGCCGCCGGAGAGTGTGCCGATCATCCGGTCCGGCACGGGGGGACGCACGTTGAAGTCGTGGATCAGTTGCGTGGCGCGCGCGCGCATCGCCTTGCGGTCAAGACGCCAACCACCGCGGCAAACCGGCGTGCGGTCGAAATCGCGCAAGGCCAGGTTTTCCGCCACGCTCATGCCGGCCACGCAGGCGTTCCTGAGCGGCTCCTCCGGAATGGCGAACACCCGGCGCGTAGTCATCTCCTCACGCGTGGCGTGATACGGCTCGCCTGCGATCTGCATCTCGCCTTCCAAGGGACGCCGCTGGCCCACCAGCGCCTCGACCAGTTCCTTTTGCCCGTTGCCCGACACGCCCGCGAGGCCGAGAATCTCACCGGCGCGCACCGCCAGCGTCGCGTGCCGCACCGCTGTGTGGCCGCGGTCGTCCTGCACCGAGAGGTCACGCAGTTCGAGCCGGATCGCGGCCTCGGGATCAAGCGGCTTGCGCGCGGCACGTTCGACGCGAATCTCAGCCAGTACCGGCGCTTCCTCGCGCGAGGCCTCCGCCTGCAGGATCGAGGTCGTGCCCATCATCCAGTTCGCGAGCTGTTCGCGATCCGTCTGTGAGACCGCCGTCGTGCCGACCTGGCGTCCTTTGCGCAGGACCGTGACGTCGTCGGCATAGGCCATGACCTCGCGGAACTTGTGCGTAATCATCAGCACGGTCAGTTCGCCGCGCGTTGTCAGATCGCGCATCAGGCCGAGTACCTCGTCCGCTTCCTGCGGCGTGAGCACCGAGGTCGGTTCGTCGAGAATCAGAAAGCGCTGGCGCAGATAGAGCTGCTTGAGAATTTCCAGCTTCTGCTTTTCCCCGGCCGCGAGTCCCGCGACCGGCGCATCGAGCGGCAGGCTGAACGGCATGCGCGTCATAAACTCGGTCAACGCGGCGCGTTCGCGCTTCCAGTCGATCCGCCACGACAGGTGCCCACGGGCCAGCAGCAGGTTTTCTTCGACGGAGAGGCCCGTTGCCAGCGTGAAATGCTGATACACCATGCCGATGCCGAGCGCCTGAGCATCGCGCGGCGAAGTGATCTTTACTTCACGTCCATCCGCCGTGATCTGGCCTTCGTCAAGCAGGCCATACCCGACGAGTCCTTTCACCAGCGTGCTCTTGCCCGCGCCGTTCTCGCCGAGCAGCGCATGGATGGTGCCGGGCGCGACATTGATCGAGACTTTGTCAAGCGCGCGAAACGAGCCGAACGATTTCGTGGCACCCAGCACTTCGACGCCCAGCGCGTGCGTGACGGCGTCGTGTGGCTGGTTGTAGGGAGCAAGAGTCGACATGATCGGTCAGCGTCCGAGGGTGGTGAGCAGCGCGTGCGAATCGGACACCGTGCCGAATACGCCGCCCTGCATCGTGATCATGTGCAGCGCCGCGTCGTGATTGGCTTTGTCGGTCGCGCCGCAGCAGTCCGCCAGCACCGTGCATTCCAAGCCGCGATCGTTGGCTTCGCGCATGGTCGTGTGGACGCAGACATCCGTGGTGATGCCGGTCAGCACCAGATTGACGATGCCACGCGTGCGCAGGATCAGTTCCAGATCCGTCGCGCAGAACGAGCCTTTGCCCGGCTTGTCAATGATGATTTCGCCGGGATACGGCGCGAGTTCGTCGATGATCTCCCAGCCCACTTCGCCACGCACGAGGATCTTGCCGCACGGACCGTCGTCGCCGATGCCCACGCCATCGGTTCCCGCACGGCGGCTGCGCCAGCGCTTGTTGGCCGGCAAATCGGACAGATCCGGCCGGTGCCCTTCACGCGTGTGAATGATCGTGAAACCCTGTTCGCGCATGAGCGCGAGCACGTTTCTGATCGGCTCGATCGGCGCGCGCGTGAGCGACAGGTCGTAGCCCATCTTGTCGACATAGCCGCCGTGGCCGCAGAAATCGGTCTGCATGTCGATGATCACCAGCGCCGTGTTGTCTGGCCGAAGATCGCCGTTGTAGGGCCACGGGTACGGCTTCGCATCAATGAATCGGTTCATGGTTCTTGGCTCTTCATTCAGGTTGGCATCGGCATCCACGTCAGCGCGTGAGGCTGAGTTCGCCCGGCGCACCCGCCAGGGTCCGGTCGGGACGGCAATTGATGATCATGATCACAAGCGTCAGCACATAAGGGGCGGCGTTGTACAGGTAATAACCACTCGTCACGCCAATGCCCTGCAGCGCTGGCCCGAGCGCGCCGGCTGCGCCGAACAGCAACGCGGCGTACAGACAACGCAACGGCTGCCAGCGCGCGAAAATCACCAGCGCGACGGCCATCAACCCCTGCCCGCTAGACAGGCCTTCGTTCCAGCTACCCGGATAGACCAGCGACAGATAGGCCCCACCCACACCCGCGAAGAAACCACCAACCGCGGTCGCGGCAATCCGGATGCGCGTGAGCGGATAACCCATCGCCCGTGCGGTTTCCGCGTGATCGCCGACGAGGCGCAGAGTCATGCCCCAACGCGTGCTGCGCAATCCCCACTGCAGCAAAAACGCCAGCACGATGCCGATCACGAACAGCGGGTTGATATGCAATGCGTTGTGCAATTGCGGCGAGACGGCCCAGCTGCCGAGGTCGATCGACGACAGCATGGGCGCTTGCGGCTGGATAAACGGCTTGCCGAGATAGAACGCGAGGCCTGTGCCGAGCAGCATCAAGGCAATGCCGAAGGCGATGTCGGAGACGCGCGGCAGCGAGCACACAAGCCCGTGGAGGCAACCGAACATCAAACCCACGATGCCGGCCGCCAGCACCCCGAGCCACGGTGAACCGGTCAGATACGAGGCAGCATAGCCGCTCATCGCGCCGGAGACGAGAATGCCTTCCAGGCCGAGATTCACGCGGCCGCCCTTCTCCGTCAGGCATTCGCCGAGACTCACGAATAGATACGGCGTGCTCACGCGAATGGCCCCCGCCAATAAGGAGAGCAAAAGGATCACAACGGGCGAGTGCATATCAGGCATGAGTCTTCTCCAGTTGAACCGGCACTTCGGTGACGGCAAGCGCCTGCAGTTTTACGCGCCACGCCACGATGCGGCCGCCGAGCGCCTCCCAGGCGAGCAGGTTGGCGAACAGCAGACCCTGCAGCACCAGCGTGGTCGCATCAGGCAGGTCCAGGCGCCGTTGCAGCAGACTGCCGCTTGCTTCGATCCCGCCAATCAGGACTGCGCACAACACGATGGCTAATGGGTTTTGCCGGGCAGCGAAGGCCACCAGAATGCCGCTGTACCCGTAGCCCGCCAGCAGCGATGCATTCGCGCTGCCCTGCACTGCGGCCACCTCGAACATCCCGGCGAGGCCCGCTGCGGCGCCGCCCATCGAACAGGCCGCGAGCGCCAGCATCCCGACCGGCAGACCCACCAGACGGGCGGCGCGATTGCTACCTCCAACCACCCGCATGGCGAACCCTTTGGTGCTGTGCCTGACAAGCACCCACGCGGCGATACACGCCAGCACGCCCCATAGCAGCCCCCAGTGCACCTCTAGCCCCGGCAGCGAGCCGATCGTCATGGCGTCGGGCACCGGCAGCGTGGAAGGCTTGTTCAGACTCGCCGGATCGCGCAGCGGCCCCTCCACCAGATGCTTGAATAACGCAATCGCGATATACGACATCAGCAGGCTGCTGATCGTCTCGTTGACCCCGCGCCATTGCCGCAACGCGCCGATCGCGCCGATCCAGATGCCGCCCGCGAGCATGCCGGCGACTGCCATCAGCGGCGTGGCGATGAGCCACGGCGTGCCCGCCGGCAAGCACTGCGGCACCACCGCGGCAGCCAGTCCGCCAAGCGCCAGCGCGCCCTCGCCACCAATCACAATCAGCCCGACCTGGGCCGGCAGCGCCACGCACAACGCCGTTAGCATCAGCGGCGACGCGCGCATCAGCGTGCTTTGCCACGCAAACGACGAACCGAACGCGCCCTGAAAGATCAGCCCGATCGCATCGAGCGCCGGCGCGCCCTGAACCAGCAGAAACAGCCAGAACAGCAACAGCGTGCCCACCAGCGCACACAGGGTGGGCAACGCCGGCAGCACACCGAGCATCACCCGGGCAGAACTCGCATTAGGACGCATGGCCGCTCCTTGAGAAATGATCGGACCGCGAGTGCATCAGATCTGGCCCACTACACCCGAGACCAGGTAGTTCATGCTCTCGAGCGTGTAGTCGGTTTGCACGTGAGTGGTGCCGTCCGCGACCACTACGCCGCCCTTGTTGTCCTTGATCGGACCTTTGAAGATCACGAACTCGCCGGACATCATTTTTGCTTTCACGCTATCCGCGTTCTGGCGCGCGTCGGGCGTCACCTTCGCGCCATAGGCCGACATCTTCACGAAGCCTTCCTTCAGGCCGCCGCGCAGCACATTCGGTTGCGGCTTACCGGTTTGCGCACCCGCCACCAGTTCCTTGTACGGCGTGGCCCAGTCCCATTCCGCGCCGGTCAGATAGCCTTTCGGCGCGAGCGCGGCCTGGCTCGCGTGGTAACCGCAACTCATCGCGCCGCGCTTCTCGGTGGTTTCGATCACGACCTTGGGTCCGTCGACGTGGCAGGTCAGCACATCGCAGCCCTGATCGACCAGGCTATTAGTCGATTCCGCTTCCTTGACCGGCATCGACCAGTCGCCCGTGAAAATCACATGCGTGGTGATCGAAGGATCGACCGACTGCGCGCCGAGCGTGAACGCGTTGATGTTGCGCAGCACCTGCGGGATCGGTTTGGCGGCGACGAAGCCGAGCTTCTTGCTCTTGCTCATGTGCCCAGCCACCACGCCGTTCAGATATTGGCATTCGTCGATATAGCCAAAGTAGCTGGTGATGTTCGACGGATTGCCCTGCTTCCAGAGGCCGCCGCAGTGCGCGAAGCGCACGTTCGGATATTTGGCGGCCATCTTCAGGACATGAGGATCGAAGTAGCCGAACGAGGTGGCGAAGATCAGGGTTGCGCCGTCCTGCTCGATCATCGCTTCCATCGACTTCTGCACCGCAATGGTCTCCGGCACGTTCTCTTCCTCGACCACCTTGACGTTAGGCAACGCCTTGATCACGTTGGCGGCGGTGGCCTGAGCCTGGTTATAGCCATAATCGCCGCGCGCGCCGACGTAGATCACCCCGACGGTCAGTTTGCTGGCGGCGAATACCGATTCGAACGGCAGCGCCGCACCGAGCGTCAGCAGGCTGGCATTCTTCAAAAAGTGGCGACGATTGTTCATGGCGTATCCGGTCTCGTGTGGTTGACGTTAGGAAGAAACAGCAGCGGAATTGGGTGCAGCAAGGCTCGCGAGGTACGCGAGCCAGCCGCCAAAGTGCGTGATGTCGAGTGCGCCTGAGCTCGCCGTGACGGCTGCGGGTTCGCAGATAAAGCCCTTGACGCTGAGGCCATTGGCGAGGCGCACCGTGCCGATGCCAAGCGGCGCCGGCACTTGGGCGACGAGCGCTCCGAACAGGCGCAACGGTACTTGCCATAGCTCGACGGCGATCGGCTGGGTGGGCGTTGTGGCGTCGTTCATATGATCTGGCATCCTAACCAGCGCAGGCTTGGCCGGCGTCGTGCCGGCGAGTGCGAACAGCCGATAGTCGGGCGTAGTCTGAGTGGCTTCGATAAAGCGCGCTCCGGCTTCAAGCAGTTGCCCATTCAACGGCTGGCCGCGCAGATGCGCGCCAACCACGGCGAGCGTGACCGACGGCTCGTCGGTCGGCAGCGGGCGCTGTTGCAGCTCCGGCGCGTGCACGTCATCGAAGAAAAGCGCCTGGATCTGTGCGCCCAGCACGGCTAGCCGATGGTCCGCGCCCGCTGGCGCGATCAGCGTGACCCCCGCCGGCAGGCCGTCGCCGCGCCGTACGCCCGGCACCGCCAGCGCACACAGATCGAGCAGGTTGACGAAGTTCGTGTAGTAGCCGAGCTGGCTGTTGAGCTCGACCGGGTTGGCCTTGACGGCCGCGATGGTCGGATGCGTCGGCGTGGTGGGCACAATCAGCACGTCGATATCGTCGAACACCGCCTCGGCCTCGCGTGCCAACTCAGCGAGCCGGTATTGCGCAGCGAAAGCGTCGACCGCGCTAAATTGATCGGCCTTCTCGATCACACCGCCTACTACCGGGTCGATCGCGTCGCGATGCGTGTCGAATAATTCGCCCACCGCGGCGCGGCGTTCGGCGACCCACGGGCCGTCGTAGAGCAGCGCCGAGACCTGGGTGAACGGTGTGAGGTCAATCGGCGCCGGTTTGGACGCAAGATGTTCGCGCAGAGTGACGAGCGTCGTGTGGAAAGCATCGGCGGCGAGTGCGTCCCCGTAAAACTCGGCGTGGGCCGGCACGCCGATACGCAACGGCCCCGCGCTCAAGCCAAGCGGCGGGACACGGCGCGAAAAGGCATCCAGCGGGTCGAAGGCGGCCAACTGGCTCAGCACGGCCCAGGCGTCGGCGACGTCGTGCGCGAAGATCGACACGCAATCGAGGCTCAGGCAAGCGGGCACCACGCCACGCTTGCTAACCAGCCCGACTGAGGACTTCAGACCGACGAGCTCATTGAAGCCCGCCGGAACGCGGCCTGAACCGGCAGTGTCCGTGCCCAGCGAAAACGCTACGCAGCCCGCCGCAACGGCGACCGCCGAGCCTGAGCTGGAGCCGCCCGAGACCCGTTCAGGAAACTCGACCTGACGCACGGCGCCATATGGCGAGCGTACGCCGACGAGGCCGGTTGCGAACTGATCCAGATTGGTCTTGCCGATCAGGATGGCGCCCGAGTCCAGCAGACGCTGCACGGCGAACGCCGACTCCTCCGGCGTGTAGGCGAACGCGGGACACGCGGCCGTGGTGGGCATGCCCGCCACGTCGATATTATCCTTCACGGCGAACGGCACGCCGAACAGCGGCGCGCGCTCGAAGAGCGCCGCACCCGCTTCGGCCTGCAGGGCTTCGAGCTGCGCGGCCCGGGCGTAGAGATCCTCCGCGCTGACGCGATGGATCCAGACTTCGGGGCGATCGACGGCGTCGATCCGCTGCAGCGTTTCCTCGACGCATTGGGTTGGCGTGAGCGTGCCCGACGCATAGCGCGCGGCGAGCTTGCTAATGGAACAGACGGCGTGGGCGTTAGCAGTGGTAGTCATGAGTTCAATCTTGAATACAAGTTTGAACTCAATTAGCAGGACTTATGCCAGTTGAACGATCTGGTGCGTGTTCAAAGGCGCAGAGGCTTACGCAGCGGGCGTTTTCGGTAGGCGTTCTGTTCGCCTGGGAACGCGCGGCGGCGATTTTCGTCGGCCAGACGACGGCCTATGTTTGTGCGTCATTCCCCACAACAGGGCGAGCGTGAACCGCGACGGAACGTCGCAGCTATCATCTGAGGATCCGTTTGGCCGCCGACACCAGAACAGGTCACTGGAGTGCCTGGTGCTGCCGCGCCGCCCTACTCCGCGCTCGCCGCGACACGCGCCGCCAGTTTGGCGTCGTAGCTCGAATGCACATGCACGCGTTTTTGCTCCGGATAGGCGTACGTATAGGCCTTGCGCAACGCTAGCGACGCCTCATGGAAGCCGGACAGAATCAGCTTTTGCTTGTTCGGATAGTTGGCAATGTCGCCCACCGCAAAGATGCCCGGCCGTGAGCTTTCATAGTTCGAGGTATCGACGTCGATGCGCCCGGCATGCAGGCTCAAGCCCCAGTTCGCGATGGGCCCAAGGTCCGCGACAAGTCCATACAGCGCGACGACATGCTCCGCCTCGATCTGTGTGGCGCCACCTACCTGACGGATCTCGAGCGATTCGAGCTTGCCTTCGGGCGCATTCAGCCCGGCTATCGCGCCGACCATGAACGCCATCTCCCCTGCCTCGACCGCGCGGCGCATTTTCTCGACGCTCGAATCCACCGCACTGAAGCCATTGCGCCGATGCACGAGGGTCAGCTTGCCCGCCACCGAACGCAGGGCCAGCGCCCAGTCGAGCGCGGAATCTCCGCCACCCGCCACCACCACAGTCTTGCCGGCGAAATCTTCGAGATTGCGCACGCTGTAATGCACATGACGCCCTTCCAGCGGCACGGCCTCTTCCAGCGCGAGCCGCTGCGGGGCAAACGCGCCGTTGCCGGCGGCGAGCAGGATCGCCGCCGCATCGAACTCAAGGCCCGCGCCGGTCTTCACTGTCCAGCGGCCGTCAGCGCGCTGCTCGACCGTGTCGATCCGCTGGCCGAGATGAATCGGCACATCGAAGGGCCGGCATTGCTCCAGCAGACGCTCGACCAGTTCGCGCGCGGTGCACGACGGAATGGCCGGGATATCGTAGATGGGCTTGTCCGGATACAGCTCGATGCATTGACCGCCCGGTTGGTCGAGCGCGTCCACGATCTGGCATGACAAACCGATCACGCCAGCCTCGAACGCAGCGAACAGTCCAACGGGACCCGCGCCGACGATCAATACGTCGGTGCGGACAGGTTCCTTCGAGGTGGGCGATGCCTGTAGTGCATCGGATGCATCTGACAACGGAGCAGCTTGGGAAGTCATTCGGTGTCCCTGGTGTTGAGCATGCCTAAGCGTGCATGAGCGTACATCAACGCGTATCAGCTCCCCCACCATACAGACTCAACCGCATCCGGGCAACGAAGACACCACGAGCGGTGTGGGCAGCGCCTGCCGCGCCGCTTGCTGCACTTGGAATAGACGCGTGATGCCGACGTACGCACCCGCCTGCGATTCGCCTTGCAGCCGGCTTGTGCTGCCCACGCCTTCGCGCGAATTGGCGAGCAGCGAGAAATTGGCCTGTAAAGTGTCCGCGATAAGATAGGGGTTTGCTCCCAGCCGGCATGGCTGAACCTGACGGCACGCCCTCGATGAACGCACCTGAATTGACCGAACACGAACACCTTGGCCTGTATCTGCGCAACACCGATACCGGCGCCGAATGGTGGCGTGTCACCGTGGCAGATAGACCACAAACGTATCGCCTCGAGCACGTCATCGAACCTGCGCAAGGCAACGCGTCCGTCGACATCGATCTCGTGGTGGATGCCGAGAACCTGCGCGCAAAGCTGAAGAAATGGCATCGCGAAGGTTTTGTATTCGAGGCGCGTGGCGCGTCGCCCACAGCCGATGCACAGCAGCGCGCTGCGTTCATGCCTGCGTTGCAACGCGTCGCGGCGGCGCGGCGCAACTCATCGGTCGAGACAGGCCACTCAGTCCGGATCGGCGAAATCGAAGTGCCTTGCGGCGCCCCTGGCCCGCTGGTGCCGCGCATCAATCCGGCTTATCTGTTCTCGGAGCGCTTTAACGACATCGTCGAAGATATTGTCGAGAACAAACGCGTCATGCTGATCGGGCATACAGGTGCAGGCAAGACCAGTCTGATTGAGCAGGTCGCTGCGCGTGCGCAGCATGGCGTGGTGCGCTCGAACATGAACGGCCAGACGACCGTGGGCGATTTCGTCGGCTTCTGGACCGTCAAGGGCGGTGAAACACTCTGGGTGGACGGCGTCCTGCCCACCGCGATGCGTGAAGGCCTCTGGTTGATCGTCGACGAAATCGACTTCGCCGAGCCATCGATTCTCGCTGCCCTCACCGCTGTGCTCGAACCACGCGGGCGGCTCACCTTGAAGGAGAAGGGCAACGAGGTGGTCGAGCCGCATCCGGCGTTTCGTCTGTTCGGCACCGCCAACGCGGTCGGCGCGATGAGCCAGTTTCGCCATCTGTACCAGGGCGCGAATCTGATGAACGAAGCTTTCCTCGACCGCTGGCGTGTCTATCTGCTCGACTATCTGTCGCCTGCTGAGGAAGCCGACGTGCTGGTGCGCACGCTTGCCCCGCACATGACGCATGCAATCGCCGCCACCCTGGCGGCGATTGCCGCCGATTGCCGTGCTGCGTTCGCGCGTGAGGATCTGTCGAGCGCCTTCTCCACCCGCCGGCTACTCGACTGGGCCGAGCTGATGCTGCGCACCGGCGACCCCGAGCGCGCGGCCGGCCCCGCGATCTACGCCAAGGTCAGCCCCGAAGACGCCACGCTGATCCGCGGCATCATTCGCCACCACATCGCCCCCGCCGGGTGAGCGCGATGCACACGGCGCGCGACGCCCGAGGGTTCGAGTTCGAGTCCGCACTCAGTAAGATCGCGCGCGTCCTCACGGGGCAATACGGCGTGACGGTCGTGTTCAGTCCCGATGGACCGCGGGTCGAGCCCGGACGCATCGTGATTCCGGACTACGAAGTGGGAGACAGCCTCTCGACCGATGTGCTCGTCGGCTACCTCGACCTGCTGGTCGCGCGCGCCAAACATTCCGCGCTTTCACAACTTGCAGCCCTGCCGCAAGGTGTGGCAACCAGCCTCGCGCAGGTCATCGAAGACCGGCGCGTGTGCGCCCAGTTGCTCGAGGAATATCCCGGCGCTCGCTGGTTTATCGGCAAGCTCAGAGTGCATGCCGCGGCGCGCACGCAGCAAGGCTGGAATCGACTGCGCTGGCGCGACCGCTTCATCTGGCGCGTGGAACGCGCGCTGTGGGACGAACCTGTGGCGGGCAGCGAAGCGAGCCAGTCGCTCGCTGCTGCGCTGGTGGCAACGCAGGATCTGATCAGGGAGGCGAGCCGCAGCCAGTCCACGGCGGACAGCATTGCAGCGGCGCAGGAGATTGTCGCGCGGGTGCGGGCGTTGTCGGCCGGTGAGGTCAACAACATGATGTTCTCCGTGGGCACCGCCGAGGACATCGATATCGACCCGCTGCGCTCGTCATTCGATCCGTTCGAAAGCGACGGCACCCGCGCCAGCGAAGAGAGCGCGGCGCCGTCGCCCTCTGATCCGAGCGGCGCCGCCGAAGCCCTGAATGGAGCTGGCATGGGGCACGCGCTGGCCGACGCCGAACCAGCCGCCGCACGTACCGACAGCACAGCGCAAACGCTGCGCGCTTCCGCGCGGATGGTGATGTCGATTCCGCTCGCCACCGAGTTCGACGTCATCAACGACCAGACCGGCCGCGGCGACACCGCGGCGTGGCGCGAACTGCGCAACGCTGCCCGTGCGGAAACTTCCCAGCTCAAGGAAAAACTCGAGCGTGCGCTGAGCGCAGACGAGCGCACGCGCTGGCGACGCGAGCAGGAACGCGGTGAGATCGACCGGACGTCACTGGTCAAACTCTCCACCTCGCCTGGCTATCGCACACCGTTCAAGGTGAAGCGGGCGACCAAAGGGCGCGACGTCGCCGTCACCTTGCTGATCGACCGCAGCGGTTCGATGGCCGGCCGCAAGATCGAACTGGCGCGGCTGTGTGCGGCCGCGTTGGGCGATGCGCTGACGCAGTTAGGCTTCGACTGCGAAGTGCTTGGCTACAGTTCGATCGAGTCGCCGCAGATGAAGCAACTCTACGAACGGCAACGGGCGGCCGGGGTGAATTTGCAGCGCTACAACCGGCTCGTCGAACGGCTCGATCTGCAGATCTACAAACGCTTCGGCTCGGCGGAGTTGAGCGGCCTCACCGGCATCGACTGCGGGCATGAGAACCCCGACGGCGAGGCGCTCGCCTGGGCCGCAACACGGCTCGCGGATCACGTTGCCGAGCGCCGCATCCTGATGGTATTCTCCGACGGCTATCCGGCCACCGGCGACGGCGACCCGCTCGTGTTACGCAGCGACCTGCGTCAAAGGGTGGCGGCCATCCAGAAGACCGGCATCGAACTGGTGGGCGTGGGCGTGCTGACCGATGCCGTGGAGGCGTTTTATCCGCACAACGTCGTGGTAAGCCGGCTGGCGGAACTACCGTCGACGGTGTTCTCCGTGCTGAGTTCGATGCTGTTGAAGCGCTAGCGCCACGCGCGGCAGCGCGGACCCATCAGGCAGTTGCATCTCACTCACAGCACGTTCAACGGTATCTTCAGATAGCGAACGCCGTTCTCCTCCGCTTCAGGCAACACCCCTGCGCGGATATTCACCTGGATCGCGGGCAGAATCAGCGTCGGCATGTCGAGGGTGCGGTCACGCTCCGTGCGCATAGTGACGAACGCATCCTCCGACAGGCCGTCGTGCAGATGGATATTGCTGCGGCGCTGCTCCGCCACGGTGGTCTGCCATTGCGGCACGCGCGTCTGCGGCGGGTAGTCGTGGCACATGAAGAGCCGCGTGTCCGAAGGCATCCCGAGCAGCTTACGCACGGAGCGGTATAGCAAGCGCGCATCGCCGCCCGGAAAATCGCAGCGTGCCGAGCCCACATCCGGCATGAACAGCGTGTCGCCGACAAACACCGCATCGCCGATCTGGTAGGCCATATCCGCAGGCGTGTGACCTGGGACGTGCAGGGCACGCGCGGTCAATGACCCAATCGCGAAGGTTTCGTCCGGCGCAAACAGATGGTCGAACTGCCGGCCGTCAGGCTGAAGCTCCGCGCCGAGATTGAAGATCCCCTTGAAGACGCCCTGCACTGTGCGAATTTGCTCGCCAATCGCCGTGCGCCCGCCCAAGGCCTCCTTCAGGTACGGCGCAGCCGACAGGTGATCGGCATGCGCATGCGTCTCGAGCAGCCACTCCACCCGCAGCCCGTGCTGCCGCACAAACTCAACCACGCGCTGCGCGGAAGCCGTCGACGTGCGACCTGACTTCGGGTCGAAGTCGAGCACCGGATCAATCACGGCGCAAGGAGTCCCCTCGCCCGAATGGACCACATAGGTCACGGTCGAGGTGGCGCCGTCGAAAAAAGCTTCTACCCGAGGGGGCATGATCGGCTCCTGACAATTCCTTAATACCCACATTATTGGCCAGGATGGTGCTGCAACTGACCTTCTACGCAGGCGGTCCGGCTCTGCGCAGCGCTGGTGCTGCTAAAGGAGGTGCTCGAGGACGACGCTGCGCGCCGTCGCACCGTCACGCCGTCAGCCCAGATGCGGATTAAACGGGTATTGTTCGATCTCCCCGCCGCGCGCCACCACTGCGGTGCTCTCCGGAATCTCCTCCCACCAGCCGGGCAGATCCACCAGCGGCTCGGACAGGACGAGGAAAGCATCGTCGCCGGCCGCCGCGATACGGGAATCGTGCGGATACAACTCGCGCAGGTGGTGGAACGAGCTGCTGTGGAACAGGGAACGCGAGTCGCGCTCGCTCGAGTAGCGCACGGCGATGATCTGTTCGCCGTCCGTTGCACAGACGGTCATGTTCAACGGCTGTTCGATGCCATTTTTGCGGCCGGTGGCCTCCACGAAAGCGACCATCCGCTCCAGTGCGGTCACCGGTGTGAGTTCCAGACCGAAGGTCAGCGCGAGAAAGAACAGGACCTCGGAATCGGTTGAGCCTTCGATGGACGGAAACAGTTCGGGTTTGATCGCCATCATCAGTTCGCGCCGCACCGCCGGGTATTTGCGCACGAGGCCGTTATGGACGAACAGCCAGCGCCCATAGCGAAACGGATGACAGTTGGTTTCCTGGGCGGGGGTGTCGGTGGCCGCGCGAATGTGCGCGACAAAAAGCGGCGAGTGGATCGCGCGAGCCGCCTCGCGCAAATTCCGGTCGCTCCACGCGGGCTGCATGCAGCGGTAGCGAAACGGGATGTCTGTAGGACGTCCGTACCAGCCGATGCCGAAGCCATCCCCATTGGTGGTGGTGTGGCCGAGGCGCGAATGCAGGCTTTGATCGATCAACGAGTGTTTGGCGCGAAACAGCACCGTCTCGAGCTGGACGGGGTTTCCGGTGTAAGCCAACCAGCGGCACATGAGACACCTCCTTCCTGTTAGCGCAAGCGCAACGAAGCGATATGCCCTTGCGCGTGCGCTAGCCGATTTTTTTGCATCCTATCATTCGCGGTTGACGATGAGATTGCGGGCGGCCAACCCGCCTATTTAGGTGGCAACTGCGCGATCGGAATCAGGAACTCGGAAAAGCCGGTCAGCATGATCTGCACGCCGATGCACAGCAGCAAAAAGGACGATACCCGCATCGCCACCTTGGTACCCTCAACGCCGAGGTAGCGGGCAAAAATCACGGCGCGACTATAGGTGATATAGACCACCACGGCGACGATAAGCGAGATGGCGACCGACGCGATGCTCGACAGCACGAACTCCGACAGCTTGTGGGTCCGGTTTGCATTCAGCGCGATAGCCGTGGCCACCGAGCCTGGGCCGGTGGTCAAGGGAACAGTGAGCGGGAAGAACGCCCTGGAGGTCGCATTCTCCGCATCGACGCGCTTGACGGGTGTATCGGCAGGCGGCGTATCGGGCGCATTGAGCATGTTCCAGCCGCTCACCGCTACGGCGAGGCCGCCGCCAATCCGCAGCGCCTCCATGGAAATACCGAAGAAATGCAGCACAGGCGTGCCGAAAAAGAATGCAACGAGCAGCACGCACAGCACATTGATGGCGATCTTGCGCGCGAGCGCCGTGCGCTCTTCAGTGGTGAGCGAGGCGGTCCGGTCCAGAAAGACGAAGGCGATGCCGAATGGGTTGATGATGCTGATCAACCCGGTAAAACCAAACAGAATGTCCGCGATCAGACTTTCCACCATGTTTTGCGATCCGCATCGAACGACGGCTGATGGGTTCCCAGCTGGAACGCGATGAGCCGTCGATTATTGTCTGGCTGGACGGGGCCTGCACCCCACCCAGATCGATCCGCCGGCACCGCGCGGGCGCTCTCCCCTTGCTGCGGGACCCGTGGCCCCAGGATACGCGCACGTCGAATCATATCGCGGCGCGGCATTTGTACGACACTATTCGCGTAGCGAGTTCGTGGCGCAATGCAGCATGGCAGCGCGGCTCAACGAACCTGGCGAGATCGCGCTGCGCGGACGTACGTTCCACAACGGTCAATCCACCTACATCTTTTTGACGACCTTTACGGACCGGACCTATCTGGCATAAAGTCGGGACGGAAGACCCGCTTTCACCAGACGCCCCACCCGTTCGAGGAGTCGCTCCACATGTTCCTTCGCTTTCTCGCCGCGCTGCCGTTCATTGGCATCCTGCTCGGCATTCCGTTCGTCAACCGCGTCGAGCCGCTGGTGTTGGGGATGCCGTTGGTGCTTGGCTGGATCGTGCTGTGGGTGGTCCTCATCTCGGTCATCATGGGGGTGATCTACCGGCTTGACCCTACCAACCGTCAGACCGCCGTCGATACGGAAGAGGCCCGATCATGAGCAGTGCTCTCGTTATCATCGCCGCCGTCACGTTATTCGCGCTGTATCTCGGGCTGCGCGCCAAGCGCGGCCACGACATGAGTCTCGAGCAATGGACCGTCGGCGGCCGCAGCTTCGGCACCGCGTTCGTGTTCCTGCTGATGGCGGGCGAGATTTACACCACCTTCACCTTTCTAGGCGGCAGCGGTTTCGCTTACGGCAAGGGCGCACCGGTCTACTACATCCTCGCTTACGGGTCGCTCGCCTACATCCTGTCGTACTGGATGCTGCCGCCCATCTGGCGCTTTGCGAAGGCCCAACGGCTGGTCTCGCAGCCGCACTTCTTCACGCGCAAATACGGTAGCCCCGCGCTCGGCGTGCTGGTCGCGCTGGTTGGCGTGGCCGCGTTGATTCCCTATCTGGTGCTGCAACTGAAGGGACTCGGCATTATCGTCGCGACCACCTCTTATGGCGCGATTTCGTCGACATCGGCGGTCTGGATCGGCGCCGCGGTGGTGACGTGCTACGTCATCGTTTCGGGCGTGCGGGGCTCGGCATGGAACTCGGTCGTCAAGGACACGATGATTCTGGCGGTGGTGCTATTTCTCGGCATCTATCTGCCGATCCACTACTACGGTGGCTTCAGCGATATGTTCCGTACCATCGACGCTGCGAAACCCGGCTTCCTCACCTTCCCCGCCAAGGGTTCGAGCGTGGCCTGGTTCCAGTCGACCGTGCTGCTGACCGCGCTCGGGTTTTTCATGTGGCCGCATACGTTCGGCTCGATCTTCACGGCGAAGGACGAACGCATTTTCCGGCGTAACGCGATGGTGCTGCCGCTCTACCAGTTGATCCTGCTGTTCGTGTTCTTCGTCGGTTTTGCGGCCGTGCTGAAAGTGCCGGGCCTGAAAGGCGGCGATATCGATCTGTCGCTGTTCAGGTTGTCGCTGCAGACCTTCGATCCGTGGATTGTGGGCGTGATCGGCGGCGCGGGTGTGCTGACCGCGCTGGTGCCAGGTTCCATGATCCTCAACACGGCCTCCACCCTGCTCGCTAACGACGTCTACCGCGGCATGCTGAAGCGCGACGCAACCGATGCGTCCGTCACGAAGCTGGCTCGCACACTGGTGCCGGTGGTGGCGCTGGTTGCTGTGGCTTTCACGCTGCGTGGCGGCGACACCATCGTTGCGCTGCTGCTGATGGGCTACAGCTTCGTCACGCAGCTTTTCCCCGCCCTGGTTTGCAGCCTCGCGCCGCATAGCCGGGCGACCAAACAAGGCGCGTTCTGCGGGATTCTGGCCGGCGTGGCCGTGGTGGCGGTGACTACGCTCATGCATCTCAGCATGGGCCAGTTGTTCCCGTTTCTGCCGGATGCCGCCAAAGACGTCAATATCGGTTTCATCGCGCTGGCCTTGAATATCATCGTGTTCGTGGTTGTGAGTGCGGTCACCCAGCCGCGCTCGAGCGAACAGCCTGAGGCGCAGACGCACGTGCATTGAGATGCCAGACGCGGGGCGGGGCCACCTTTGGCCTCTGCTCCGCCTAGCTGCCAGCCTTCGCGTACAGCGTCGAATCCGCAAACCCCTCCGCCGCCAGCACACGCCCGACCAGAATCAGCGCGGTGCGTTCGATCTGGGTTGTCTGCACCTTGTCGACAATGTCCGCCAGCGTGCCCGTGACCCTCTCTTCATCAGGCCAGCTTGCCCGGTAAATCACAGCGATTGGACAATCGTCCCCGTAATGCGGCCGCAGTTCATCAACGATCCGCGCCAGATGCCGCACGCCGAGATGAATTGCCATCGTTGCACGATGACGCGCCAGATCGCCTAGCTGCTCCCCTTCCGGCATGGTCGTCTTGCTGGCAAAACGCGTGAGGATCAGCGTCTGCGACACGTCCGGCAACGTCAGCTCGCAACCGAGCGCCGCCGCGCATGCTGCCGTCGCGGTCACGCCGGGCACGATCTCGTAGGGAATCTGCAACTCGCGCAGACGGCGAATCTGCTCGCCGATGGCGCCGTATAAAGACGGGTCGCCCGAATGCACCCGCGCCACGTCTTTGCCGCTGTTATGCGCCTCTGTCAGGAATGCGATGATTTCGTCCAGATCGAGCTCGGCCGTATTCACGACCTGTTCGGCGACGTGACCCTCCAGCACGGCAGCCGGAACCAGCGAGCCGGCGTACAGAATGACCGGGCAGCTGCGCACGAGACGCTGCCCCTTCACCGTGATGAGCTCCGGGTCGCCAGGACCCGCACCGATAAAAAACACCGTCATGCCTACTCCGTGATTCGATGGTCTGATGCGCGTGCCCCGTTTGTCATGGCATGGGTACGCTGGAAACAGTAAGGAGGAAGGTTCGCAGTGCGTCCAGCAAATCGGCGGGACGTGTGAACTCGCGCTCGACTGACTCGACTGCGGGCAAGTCCGGGCGTCGCAGCATGATGACCGGCAGGCCGAGTTCGCGTGCGACTTCGAGCTTCGCCTCGGTGGCGTTGCCGCCGCTGTTCTTGCTGATCACGACGTCGATCTGGCTCGCGCTGAACAAGCTGCGTTCGCCTTCGGCGGTAAAGGGCCCGCGTGCGTCGATGATGCACGCCCGCAGGTTGCCTGGGTGAGCGTCGAGGCAACGCACCGTCCAGTACTGGTGCGCAGGGATTTCGGCCAGATGCGTGAGCGGTTCACGGCCGAGCGTGAAAAGTGGCCGCGAGAACGGCTTCATTGCGTCGATTAGCTCGGCCCAGGTGCCGACCATGCGCCAGTCGTCGCCCGTCTGCGGCTGCCAGGCCGGGCGGCGTAGTGCCCAGCACGGTACGTGCGCGGCGCGGCTGGCAGCGAGGGCATTTGCGCTGATTTGCGCGGCGTACGGATGCGTGGCGTCTACCAGCAGGCCGATGCGCTCGTCGTTGAGATAGCGCGCCAGTCCGTCAGCGCCACCGAAGCCGCCGACACGTACCGCACAGGCGAGCCCGGATGGCGTCTTGCCGAGTCCGGCGAGGCTGTAGACGTGCTCAGGTCCGAGGTGACGGGCGATCTGCAAGGCGTCGCCGGTACCGCCGAGTAGGAGGATGCGAGTCATGGTTCGCGCACGACGCTACCGGCGTGACCCAAAGCTGAATCTGCCGCAAGACCGTGCACCTGCTCACCACGAGGCTTGCCGACTTCAAGCAGCGTGATCGGCAAAGCCTGCCGCCACGTATCGAAGCCGCCAAGCGGCCCCGCCTCGGCGAGCGCAATACGCGTAAGCGTGCCGCCATGCTGCGCACGCCACGCGACGAGCGCCGCCTCGCCCTGCAGCGTGACGGCATTGGCGACCAGCCGCCCGCCCGGCCGCAACTGCGCCCAACAGGCATCGAGCACGCCCGGCACGGTCACGCCACCGCCGATAAAAACCGCATCAGGCGTGGCCAGACCCTGCAGCGCCTCAGGCGCCCTGCCCGCGACCAGTTGCAAACCCGGCACGCCGAGCGCGTCGCGATTGTGTTCGATGAAGCGCTGGCGTTCCGGATGGCCTTCGATGGCGATCGCCCGGCACGCAGGATGCGAGCGCATCCATTCGATCCCGATCGAGCCACTGCCGGCGCCGACATCCCACAGCAGTTCGCCCGGCGTCGGCGCAAGGCGCGCCAGCGTGACGGCGCGGACGTCGCGCTTCGTCAACTGGCCGTCGTGACGAAACGCGTCGTCAGGCAGACCCGGCGTAAGTGGCAGCCGCGGCGCGCCGTCGGTCGCATGGCATTCCAGCGCGACCAGGTTCAATGCCGCCACCGCTTCGCCGGACCACGTCTCAGCGCGACCATCGAGACGGCGCTCCCGCTCGCCGCCCAGGTGTTCCAGAACGATCATGCGGGTGGCGCCGAAGCCGCGCAACCTAAGCAGGGCTGCCAGTGCTGCCGGGGCGTCGCCGTCGGCGCTCAATACGAAAAGCCGCGCGCCAGCGTACAAATGGACGTTCAGCGAGGCAAGCGGTCGACCCACCAGCGAAACCGCCGTCACCTCCTGCAACGGCCAGCCGAGGCGCGCCGCCGCCAGCGACAGCGACGACGGCGCGGGCAGCACGCGTAACTCATCAGCGGGCAAGTGGCGAGCGAGCGTCGCCCCCACCCCGAACAGCATCGGATCGCCGCTTGCGAGTACGCATACCGGCTTGTCACGCTGGGCCAGCACTGGGGCGATATCGAAGGGACGTGGCCATGCTTCGCGCCGCGCGGCGAGACGCGCAGGCAACATCGCCAGATGCCGCTCGCCGCCAAAGACCACGGTCGCGTCGAGCAGCGCGCGGCGTGCCGGGCGCCCCAAACCGGCAAAGCCATCCTCGCCGATGCCCACCACGGTCAGCCATGCCGGCATGAATCCATCCTCATACTTGATCTTCAATTGACCGCTGCGGCGCGCCAATCAAGGCCGCAGCATCGTTGAACTGTTCGAAAAAAGGCATAATACCGTGTCGCCGGTGCCCTTCGGGGCCGAAGAGGGAACACAGAGTGACTGTGGCTGCCCCCGCAACTGTATGCAGCGAGTTCGCGCGCTGTTCGGCGCCACTGGGTCAACCGGGAAACCCGGCACCTGGGAAGGCGAGCGCGGACCACGACCTGCCAGCCAGGAGACCTGCCGGCCAGACTGTTCGTGCAAGCCTTCGTCGGGCGGGGTGTCCCGATACCGCAGCATGTCCCCTTCACAGGAGTGCTCGGACCGTCGCGCGACGCTAACCCGGTGCTCTCTTGAATCACGCTTCATCTTCCTCTGTCACGCCTGTCGCCGCCCGCCCCTCGGCTTGCCCTGGTTTGCTGCGCATCGTCGCGGCGCTGGACGGCGGCATCTGCCGGGTCAAATTGCCCGGCGGCCTGTTGCGGGCCGCTCAGGCATGCGCGATCGCCGAGGCGGCCGAGCGCCACGCGGCGGGCGTGATCGAAGTCACCAACCGGGCGAATCTGCAGATACGCGGCGTGCTCGCTGGGCATGAGGCTGCGTTGAGCGAGACGCTGATCAACGCCGGACTCGGGCCTGCAACAGCGCTGTCTGATGCGGTGAGTAGCGGAGTTGCTGAGCCTGCGGCGTCTACGTCTCCTACGCCCGCGGCGCTTGCCTGCGCCGCAGACGATGTGCGCAACCTGATGGTCAGCCCCAGCGCGGGCCGCGATCCGCAAGCGCTATTCGATACCCACCCGCTCGCCGGACAGATTCTCGCGCTTCTGCAAAGCGAGCCACGCTTCGCTGCCCTGTCGCCGAAGTTCGCGCTGCTGCTGGACGGCGGCGAGCGGTTGGCGATGGTCGAGCATCCGCATGATGTCTGGCTTGCCGCGATGACCGCACATGATGGTGTGCGCTTCGCGTTCGGACTGGCGGGATGTCCCCCGGTAGCGGGAACGGATTCCAGACACCCCCGCCCAAATCCCGCTTTCGGCACACCCGCACTCGGCGCAGTGCTGCCCTCGCAGGTGCCCGCGCTGGTCAACGCACTGCTGCATACGTTCCTCGATCTGGCCGACCCTGACCACACTCGAATGCGGCACTTGCTCGCGATTCAGCCTGTAGAAGCCGTCTTGCAGCGCGCCCAGATGTACCTCGATTTCCCGCTGTCGCGCGAGCCCAGACTAGCTGGTTGGCGTCGCGCACCCGCTGACGCCTCGCTACGCTTCGGCGCCCATCCGCAACTTGAGGCGGGCACCTGGCAAGTGGGCGGCCAACCGCCGCTCGGCCGTCTCGACGCCACGACGCTGCGCGCCCTCGCGGCAATCGCCGAGGACTCAGTTGACACCACGCTGCGCATGACTCCATGGCAAAGCGTGCTGCTGACTGACGTCGCTGCCGACGCTACCGTGTCCGTACTCGCCCGCCTCACTGCACTCGGTCTCGCTTGTGAGTCCACGCAACCGCTCGCCCGATTGATCGCCTGCGCCGGATCGACCGGTTGCGCGAAAAGTCAGGCCGACACCAAGGCCGACGCCTTACGCCTCGCCGCCCTCTTGCCTGCAGCCGTCGAGCAAGTGCATCTGAGCGGCTGCCCACGATCGTGCGCGGCCGCGCATCGTGCGCCGTACACGTTGCTGGCAATGGCGCCTGGCCACTACGACCTTTATCGACGCGATGACGACCAAGCCGGCTTCGGCCAGTGCGTCGCGCACCATCTGACGATTGAACAGGCCGCCGATGCCCTCGCACGGCTTGCCCGGAGCCCTTTTGATGCTTGATTACATCCGCGACGGTCAGGAGATCTACCGCCAATCCTTCGCGACGATTCGCGCGGAGGCCGACCTGTCGCGCATCCCCGCCGACCTGGAAAAACTCGCCGTGCGCGTGATCCACGCCTGCGGCATGGTCGACGTGGTTGACGACTTGCGCTTTTCCGCCGGCGCTGGCGCAGCGGGCCGCGCGGCGCTCGCGGGCGGCGCGCCGATTCTGTGCGACGCACGCATGGTCGCCGAGGGCATCACGCGTGCCCGTCTGCCCGCGGACAACAACGTGATCTGCACGCTCGGTAACCCATCGGTGCCCAACCTGGCGCGCGAACTCGGCAATACCCGCTCGGCGGCAGCGCTCGAATTGTGGCAGCCGCACCTGGCGGGCAGCGTCGTGGTGATCGGCAATGCACCGACCGCGCTGTTCTATCTGCTCGAGATGCTCGACGCCGGTGCCCCACGACCGGCGCTGATTCTCGGCTTCCCGGTGGGCTTCGTCGGCGCGGCGGAATCGAAAGCGTTGCTGGCCGAAGATAGCCGCGGCGTACCCTACGTGATCGTCGAGGGACGGCGCGGTGGCAGCGCGATGGCTGCCGCCGCGGTCAATGCACTCGCTTCGGAGACCGAATAAATGGCTGCTCAGGGACGTCTCTTCGGCCTGGGCGTCGGCCCCGGCGATCCCGAGTTGATCACGCTGAAGGCGCTGCGGCTGCTGAAAGCGGCGTCCGTGGTCGCGTATTTCGTCGCCAAGGGCAAGAAAGGCAACGCGTTCAGCATCATCGAGGCGCATTTGAGCGATGCGCAGCAGCATCTGCCGCTGGTCTATCCAGTGACGACGGAGGCGCTGGAACCGCCGCTATGCTACGAAGCGATCATTGCCGACTTCTATGACACGGCGGCAGAAGTGGTTGCCGCGCACCTCGATGCGGGCCGCGACGTCGCGGTGATCTGCGAAGGTGATCCGTTTTTCTACGGCTCGTATATGTATCTGCACGATCGGCTCGCGGCACGCTTCGAAGCGGAAGTGGTGCCTGGCGTGTGCTCGATGCTCGGCGGTGCGGCCGTGCTCGGCGCGCCGCTGGTGTATCGCAATCAGAGTTTGTCCGTGCTATCCGGCGTGTTGCCGGAAGATGAATTGCGGCGACGTCTCGCGGATTCGGACGCCGCGGTCATCATGAAGCTCGGCCGCAATTTCGACAAGGTGCGACGCGTGCTTGGCGAACTCGGGCTCGCGGAGCGGGCCTTGTACATCGAGCGGGCGACGATGGCGAACCAGCGCATCGTGCCGCTCGCCGAGGTCGATCCGATGGCTTCGCCGTACTTTTCATTGCTCGTCGTGCCGGGGGAAAAATGGCAAGGATGACGCCGCCGGCCATCGTGATTCTGGGCGCCGGCGCACTCGCCACTGCCCGGCGTGTGCAGGCATGCTATCAAGGGGCGCAGGTGCATGGATTGCAGGGGCGCGTCGAGGCTGACGTGGCCTTTGCCGAACTCGGTGCGCATCTGCGTGACCTGTATTCGCGCGGCACGCCGATTGTCGCGCTGTGCGCGGCCGGCATTGTGATTCGCTGCGTGGCGCCGTTGCTGGCCAACAAGGGCGTCGAACCGCCTGTCTTGGCCGTTGCCGAAGACGGCAGCGCCGTCGTGCCGTTGCTCGGCGGATTGGCGGGCGTGAATGTAATGGCACGCGAGATAGCCGTTGCGCTCGAGGTCACGCCGGCGATCACCACGAGCGGTGAACTGCGCTTCGGCACCTGCGTGCTCAATCCTCCCGAAGGCTACGCGTTGGCGAGTCTCACGCAAGGCAAGCGCTTCGTGTCGGACCTGCTGGCTGGCGAAAGCACGCGTATTGAAGGCGATGCACCGTGGCTCGACGACGCACAGTTGCCACGTGCGAGTGAAGCAAGGCTAGCGATTCGAGTGACACCAAAGGCTTGGGACGGCGGCGCGGATGAGTTGGTGATTCATCCGCGAAGTGTGGCCGCGGCGGTAAGCGGTTCTGGCGAGGGTATTGCTGAACAGGTCAACGCTGCGCTGCAGGCGCATGAACTGGCGCCGCTTTCGCTCGCGGCGCTGCTTGCGCCTATGGATCAGATGGGCGATCCCGCGCTTATCGAAGCCGCTGGTGCGTTGGGCGTCCCGCTGAGGTTTGTCGACGCTACCCAAAATGACATACCGCTCGCGGCCAATACCGCGCACCCCATTTCGCCGGCCGCGCGGCGCCTGCTGGAAGCCGCCATGCCGGTGCCCTATACCACCCTGCAAGACGACGCCAACGCGGAGATCGCATTGGCGTTGAGCCGGGCGCCGATCGATCCGAACACGTTCGGACACGCCCGCGGTCGTCTCACCGTCATCGGTCTCGGCCCTGGCAGCGCGGAATTGATGGTACCGGCGGCACGCACTGCACTTGCCGAGGCTACGGATATCCTCGGATACGAAACCTACGTGAAGATGGCAGGCCCGTTCCGCGCCGATCAGCAATTACATTGCACGGACAACCGCGAAGAAATGCAGCGTGCACGACACGCGTTCGAGCTGGCGAGTGCGGGTCGTGCGGTGGTGGTCGTGTCGTCCGGGGACCCCGGCGTGTTTGCGATGGCTGCGGCCGTGCTTGAAGCACTCGACGCATCCGATGATGCCCGTTGGGGCGCCGTCGAACTGAGCATCGTGCCGGGGGTTTCCGCCGCCATGGCGACAGCCGCGCAAGCGGGCGCGCCGCTTGGACACGATTTCTGCATGCTGTCTCTGTCGGATAACCTCAAGCCGTGGTCGATCATCGAAACGCGTTTGCGCCACGCAGCGCAAGCCGATCTGGTGATGGCGTTTTACAACCCGATCTCTCGTGCGCGGCCTTGGCAACTGGATAAGGCGCTCGATATCGTGCGGGAATATCGAGCACCGGCGACGAAGGTGGTGCTTGGGCGGGATATCGGCAGACCTGGCTCTTCGCTCAGGAGCACTACGCTCGGTGAATTGCGTTCGGCTGATGTCGATATGCGCACGATGGTCATTCTCGGGTCGTCGACAACCCGTGGATTTACACGTGGCGCCCAGGGCGAGTGGGTTTATACGCCGCGGTGGTATCCGCAAACCGTGGCTGAAGCCTGAGCGGGATCTCGTCGACGGGCGAACGACCTTGACCGGCTTATCGCCGCGCCCCTGCCCACGCAGCCCGGGGGTGAGTGGATTGCAATCGTCACCAGGCAATTTCTACGGTATTTACGATCAGATCTAATGAAGCATTAAACTTTTAGGTAATCTTGACGTTAGTGTTAGTTACCCGCTAATGCTTCGCTACTAAAAACCAATGAACGATACCGTGGAATCACCCGTTAGGGCAGCGCCGGCCGCGCTGAGCCTCGACACCGTGCCGGTCGGCACGCCGCTCGACTGGCCTATCGTCGACAACGACGGAACGCTGCTCTTCGACGCCGGCGCAATTCTGGTCGGCGTCGAAGAGCGCAAGTTCCTGTTCGACAACTTCCGTCCGCAACGCGGCGACGTCGTCGAAGCGTCCGGTTCGACCGGCGCGGACGGCTCCGCCAGGCACGACACGTCCGACCCGCTGTCCGTCAAGGACATGCATCTGACGATCGGTGCGCTGATCGGCGTGCGCCAGCACATCGGCAGCGCCGCGCCCATGCATCCGTGCCGCATCATCGGCTTCGCGCCGAACGAGGCGCTGTTCGCCACGCCGCCGCTGTTCGAAGGAAAACACTTGCCGCTCGGCGTGGGCGAAAACGTGGAGATCGTGGCGATCGCCAGTCAGGCGGTGTTCCGCTTCGTCTGCACCGTCGAAGCGGTCTGTCAGTCGCCGTTCGACTATATCGTCCTGTCGAAGCCTGGCGTGATCCGCCGTCTGCGCGAGCGCAAGTCGATCCGGGTGCGCGCGCGGCTCGCCGTGCGCTACGGCATCGGCGAGACCGGCAACTCGTACGAAGGGATCGGCCTCGCCAAGGGGATCAGCGCGCTCGGCATGTCGCTGTCGGCGTCATGGCCGCTCGGCCAGATCGGCGACCGCCTCCGCGTCGCTTTCCAGCTCAAGTCGAAGGACCTCGACACGTTCATCGAAACCGGCGCCGTGATCCGCAACGTGCAGAAAGGCGCGGCCGGCGAGCCTGCAGTGCACGGACTTGAACTGGACCGGCTCGACGTGGCTCAGCAGATGGCGATGAAAGTATTCGTCTTCGACCGGCAGGATGACGTGCTGTATTGGACCAACGGGAACAAGTAAGCGCCAGGGCGGAGCACCTGGCCGGGCAGCCGCGTCGAAGCCGTCCCGCTCTAGCCCCGTCGGCGCCTCGAGACAAAACTGTAAAAGCGGCGCGTCCCTACAAGCGATGGAAAGTGCCGCCTAGCCGATCAGTTCTTCGGGCCTGACGCAGGTCGCGCCCCAGGCTTGCGCGAGTTGCTCGCAGCGCCCGAGCCGGATTGCATCCCGCTCGAAGTCCACGAACACCACCTGGTCCGCCTCGCCGGGCCGAATCGGCACGCCGCCACTACGGCCATCGGTCAGCAGCCACAGCCAGCGTTGCTGTAGAGGTTTGCGGCGCGCGGCGCGTTCCAGCAGTTGCGCGGCCTTGCGCACGCCCGCGGCCAACGGCGTTCCGCCACCGCCGCCCAGCGGCTGTAGCCAGCGTTCGTTCCACCAGCGCGGCACAGCAGGTCCAAAGCGGACCTCCACCCCAGTGCCGCCAAAGCACACCAGCGCCGCATCGGCGCGTGCCTTGCTCGCCTGGTCGAACAGCGCGACCAGTAGTCCTTTGGCGAGCGCGAGCCGCTGCCCCGCCAGCATCGAACCCGAGCAGTCGAGCAGAAAGCAGTGCAGCACACCGCCGTGCAGTGCCGTCGGCATGAAACGCAAGTGCGTGGCGTGCAGAGGCGCCTCGCGTTTTGCGCCGAGCGTCGCTGGCCATGCAATGCGCCGGCCCTGCGCCTGCCCTTTGCCGCGAGCTGTCCCACCCGCACCTTTCCGCCATCGAAAACCGCTGCGCAAGTCAGCGGCGGCGCCCTCCCGATGGCTCAGCGTTTTTTTGCGTTGAGCGGAATCACGCCTTTGACCTGGGTCGTGCCGGTCGGCTCAGGCGGCAGATAGCCCCACGCGCTGTCGCCCATCGCGGCAGCGGCAACGACAGCGTCGAGTGGTGTAGTACTGGCGTCAGGGCCCTGCGGCGGAGGGTCGGCCGGCGCTTCGGCCTGCGGCGGCGTCTCACGGCTATGCCGGCGATGCAACAGAACTGCTTCGGCTACCTGATCGACATGCCCGGTTGTCACCGCGACCGCCTGTTCGAGCGCGGCCAGAGCACGCGCGGCGCGCAGCATCACGAGATCGGCGCGCAGGCCGTCGACGGCGGCCGCAATGCACAGCGCGCTGACATGCGCATGCACGGCTTCATCGAAGCTGAGCCCCGGCAACACAGCACGCGCGGCGCGGATCCGCTGCACGAACATTGCCTGCTGCTCGGCGTAGGCGGCATGGAATGCCTGCGGATCGAGATCGAAGCGAAGGCGCGCCTTGACGATCTGTTGCCGCACAAACGGATCGAAGCAGTTCTCCAGCTCGACCATCAGCCCGAAGCGGTCGATCAGTTGCGGTCGCAACTCACCTTCCTCCGGATTCATTGTCCCGATTAGCACGAAACTCGCGTCATGGCTATGCGAGATGCCGTCACGCTCGACCGTGTTCACCCCGCTCGCGGCTGCATCGAGCAAGGCGTCGACCAGCGCATCGGGCAACAGGTTGACTTCGTCGACATACAGCACGCCGCGGTGCGCCTGCGCCAGCAGACCGGGTGAAAAGCGCACCGATCCGTCGCGCAGTGCGCTTTCGATATCGAGCGTGCCGATCAACCGGTCTTCGCTCGCGCCAAGCGGCAAATTCACCAGTTGCCCTTCAGGCAGCAGTTCGGCCAGGGCCCGCGCCGCTGTCGATTTGGCGGTGCCGCGCGGGCCACTGACCAGCACGCCGCCGAGACCCGGATCGATCGCTGCAAGCAGCAAGGCACGCTGCAGGGACGCTTGCCCGACCAGCGCGGTAAACGGGAAGGCGGGCCTGGCCGCCGATGTGTTGCGAAGCTCGGTCGCTGCGTTCACGGTCGTGTTCCTTCGATGAACTGCTCGCTCGCGAGCAGATGCTGTTCAACTTGCGCGCGATAGTCGCCCGGTGCCTGCCATAGCCCGCGTTGCATCGCTTCGAGCAAACGCTCGCAAATCGAATGCAGTGCGTGCGGATTGTGTTGCTGCAGGAATTCGCGCGTGCCGGCGTCGTTCAGGTATGCATCGGTCACCAACGCGTATTGATGGTCGGCAATCACGCGTGCCGTCGCATCGTAGCCGTACAGATAGTCGACCGTCGCCGCGATTTCTGCCGCCCCTTTGTAGCCATGGCGCTTCACGCCGTCGAGCCACTTCGGATTAACGACGCGCGAGCGGATGACGCGGGCGATTTCCTCGTCCAGTGTGCGCACGCGCGGCACGTTCGGATTGCTGTGGTCAACGTGATACACATGCGGATGATTGCCGGCCAGGTGTCGCACGGCCGCGACCATGCCGCCCTGGAACTGGTAGTAATCGTTCGAATCGAGCAGATCGTGCTCGCGGTTGTCCTGATTCTGCAGCACGACGTCCATGGCGGCGAGCCGCGTGCCGAACGCCTGACGCGCCTCCTCGCCGGCGCTTTTCTGGGTGTAGGCGTAGCCGCCCCACGCCTGGTAGGCGTTCGCCAGATCAGCGTCGGTCTGCCATTGCTGGGTGTCGATGATGTCCTGCAGGCCCACGCCATAAGCACCCGGCCGCGCGCTGAAAACTCTCCAGCCGGCGCGCTTGCGTGCCTCGGTGGCGTCCATGCCGCGTGCGATCAAGGCATCGCGTTCGCGCAGTACACGCGCGCGGATCGGGTTCTGATCCTCCGGTTCGTCGAGTTCGGCGACTGCCTGCACCGCTGCGTCGAACAGGTGCATCACATTGGCGAACGCGTCGCGGAAGAAGCCGGATACGCGCAGCGTGACGTCAATGCGCGGCCGGTCGAAGACTTCGATCGGCATGATCTCGAAGTCGGTCACGCGATGGCTGCCGGGCGCCCATTTAGGCCGCACACCGAGCAACGCCATCGCCTGGGCGATATCGTCGCCGCCGGTGCGCATGGTCGCCGTGCCCCACACCGACAGGCCGATCGCCCGCGGATAATCGCCATGCTCCTGCAAGTGACGCTCGATCATATGCTGCGCCGATTTCAGGCCCAATGCCCAGGCCGCTTGAGTCGGAACGGCGCGCGTATCGACCGAGTAGAAGTTGCGCCCGGTTGGCAGTACATCGGGCCGGCCACGCGAAGGCGAACCGCTTGGCCCCGCCGGTACAAAACGGCCCTCGAGTCCTCGCCTAAGGTGCCGCATTTCTTCCGGGCCACAGGCATCGAGGCGCGGCAGTATGTCGGTGCGCATGCGTTCGAGCACGAGTTCGGTCTGCGGCAACGTACCTACCGGGGAAAGTGTTACGTTCGCGGTCAACTCGCCGCCACCGCCGCACATCGCCGCCAGCATTTCG